>JACKQG010002066.1_pt1 | contig 26732 bp, 13 predicted proteins | sample 8237621 | NCBI WGS metagenome assembly JACKQG01 (sample SAMN15677084, study PRJNA649215) | marine metagenome | biome: marine; feature: Black Sea; material: saline water; isolation source: suspended particulate matter (SPM) from the Black Sea western gyre | collected 2013-06-09/2013-06-10 | depth... | reverse complement strand
CTATTTAATACGCGGAGGCAGTTATACAAAAAAAATATAGTCTAGTAGATTACCAAATTAGCACGTGAGTTTCACTACTGCCTTGTAGGCTACACTTTAGGCAGGTGGGATTATCCTGTCTCAACCTGTGGAGACAGAAGCACCCACTGGATAATAATATCGAATTTCTTTTCACTATATGCGAAATTCCCAACGATCTGGATTTAGCTTGGCACGATTATGCAATTGTTATGTGTTTTTTTCTACTAACCTTGTTATTGAATCACATTTAAAGCACTTTCTATTGTGAATTGAGATTAAACCACCGCATTTTGAACAACGGTATTTCCTATATTGTTCTTCTATAAATTTACCGATTCCCATTTTATTAATATATTCTAAATTATCCTTCACACTCATTTTGTAATTACTTCTATATCTGTCGTCCATACGATTGATTTGGTTTTGTTAGGAGAATATTTACTAATTTTTCCTATTCAATCAATTACTTTTTTCCCATAATCTAATTTATTATCGGTTGTCAATAAAGGAAATCCTGGCATCATAATAGGAAAAGGAACATTTTTTTGCACAACAAACATGTCAATATTAGTTAATTTAATTTTCTCAAATTCATCAGTATTGATTTCTATTTTATCGTTATAAACTACCTGAAGGCTGTCTACGTAATCGTCTAAATACTCTTTTATAACTTTAATGTAATTTTTATCTTTTATATCAAATGAACTTAAATATTTGTTTTTCTGGTATAATGATAAAAAATTCTCTTCCCACATTTTGGTGTTGCGTTCAACAACAGTGGCTTTATCGTAACCCATTTGGTAAGCTTTTTCTGCTAAATATTTATCCCGAATTAAATCTACAATGGCTAATTTGTATTGTTCAGGAAATTCTTTTTTTGAAAACCTTCTTTTTCTAAATACTAGTGGATGTGCCCTAAGTTCATTCCTGAACTTTTCAACTGTCCAAACTTCTCCATCAATTTGTAATAGTGGATAAGAAATCAATTCTTCGATATTAGTTTCTATTGAATCAGGCGTTATTTCTTTGTTCCAAAATACATTATTAAATTCTTCTTTCGTTTCCTGTGCTGATTTCAAATAATGGGGCGCTACTATTTCCACCAGTTTATAAAAAGTATCCCGGGAAAAGTTAACTTCCTTTTCTTTCATAACATTGGCTGCAAATTTACTATAAATTTCAGCGGCGTACTTTTTTCTTAATTTGTCAGAAACATCATTCCATCGAGTCTTAATGTCCTGGTTTGAAATTGCTACATGATTATCCCACCCTTTAATTTTCATTAACAAAAAGCGTCCATCTTCAGATCGAATAGGTCCAATCAACTGTCCCACTTTTAATGGTTCTGAAAATAAAGCATCATGGATAACAGGTTCGTTTTGATCATTCCACTTAACATTTTTTTTGGGAATTTGTTCAACTCCAAATATATTTTGAAAAAGTTTTTCAAAAGACATTCCAGTCTTTTTTAATTCATCCACAAAAATGTTGACCCTATTGCTATCATCGAAACTAATGTAGGATGATTTATATTCCCGCCCAGCAAGGATATATTTTTTTTTGACATCATTTGTGTCCAGCACAACTTTTTTATAGGCAACATTATTATATAGTAGTTGTCGCATCGTTTGCTCTTTTCTTCCTCTTAAATAAGCCTGAAACTCTTTATTTTGAATAAGCTCATTATTTGCCCCTGCTTCTAATGCCAACAACTTCTCTGCAATTAAAGAATTTAATGCAACCTTTTTATGTATATAATTATCACGGCTACAATAAGGGGGTCTGATAGTATATTCAGCACGACGGATAAACTCGTTCACTGAAATTGTCTTATTTCCAATTCTCGCGAGATTTTTTTCTATTGATTTGATTTCATTTTTTTTTTCACAAGAAAAAAGCAATAAAAAAAATATAACTGTTATTAGCTGGAAGTGGTTTATGTTTTTCATTTCTTACCTTTAATTTCAATATCATTAAATTTAGTAAAATTAGAATTCAAATTTTAATCAAAAATTTCTTTTTTAGTCTTTTGTGCGGTTACCTTGAATTGTTTTCTAATTTAAACATTTTTTTGAAATATCAAATATAAATTGAGTATGTCTCAAATCATAGGTCATTATGCGACCATTTTGCGTTTATAATCATCAGAATATAATATATTTTTTTGTTCATTGATATAGATTTCCATGAAGCTTTTCCAGTCCGTGTTTTTTTTAACAGCTCTTAGGTCAAGCATTGCCTGTGCTCCTGTCATGCCCCAGCGCATTCCGTTACGTTCCATTCTATTTTTGACAAGAGAGCCACAGGCACTTTCGACAACACCGGTTCCAATGGGATATCCCTTTGCCAGGTAATCATCATATTTCATCATGTGTTTATGATTGGTGAAGTAACGTATCACTTTATCAAGAGTTTCAAGCTTTGATTCGTTTAATTCTCTCTTTTTCTTAATCTGCTTGAGCGCTCCGATCACATAACCGATTTTTCCATCAAGCAAGTCCAGGAGCTTTTCACGAACCCATTGCCGTCGTTTAGGGCTTTTTTCACCATGGATAGCAGTTCCTGCTTCCCAAACATATTCACAGGCATGAATGATGTCTAAAATGGTGGCATCAACACGATTCTTTATATGGTACGTTTTAACCATGCGCTCTATTGATTTTTCCAGACTTGGAGCGCCATCTATTAACACAATGATGGGTTTATTTCCATCTGGATCTCTTTTTATCAACTGCTCAATAGCATTTCCGATGGCATGATCTTTACCAGCAAGAGACGCACGGTAATGTTTATTAAGAGCGATACGCGGAATTTTTTGTTCTCCTTGATTTTGTTGATCATTGTCAGTATCTTTATACTCACGAAGTAAGGCATTAACAATTTCTTCGGATGAGCGTGAAGCCGGATTAAACGAGTAATTAGCTGTGACAGTAGCTTCTTTTTTTATTCCAGGTTTTTCTCCTTTAGTTAGTCGTGCTTTTGGAGTCTCCGGTTTGTGCATATCTCCCTGTTGCTCTTTTTTTTGAATTGGGACTCCCTTACCATCTGCACTGAGTACGAGATGGCTGCCTTCACTTTCCATGTCAGGAGCATCGGCCTGGTCATAATAAGGTTGTACAGATGGGGAAATATCTTCACATAATCTTTGCGGAACAGCCTGGGATAGATCAATATCAAAAATATCTATAAATAAATTAACCGATTCCCTGTAATCTGTTTCAGTAGAACGTGACAACAACCAGTCTGTAAGCAAATAAGAATAAGTCGATTTAGGGAGATTTAATTGATTGTCAATTGGATAATAGTATCTCTGCTTTGCTTTGTCATAGTAACCGGTCCGCTTAATATTCAATTTGCCGTATATCGAAAAATAGGGCGATGCGGGACACACTTTGTTCTCAAGATTGTTGCCATTTTCTGAAATTGGTGGATTGTTAGCTTCATACCCTGTACCTGATTTTTCGACAAATAGTTGCAAGCTGGCACGTCCTATTTGTTTAATTTGTTGAAATATTTCTTTTTCAACGATGTGAATTTCTTCTTTGCCGGCTGATGATTTCACATATTCTAAAAGTTGTTCTATTTTTTCATGAATGCCGGTTTCTAATAATTCGTTTTCCTGTATTGGGGATGACATAAAAAGCTCCTTTTGCTTAAACATAGTTATTGGATTTATACCTTTTGCTAATATAAGAACTTTTTATGAAAAATCCTCATCCTTTTTTATTTATTTTTATTAATGTTACGAGACCTCTGATTTGAGACACACTCATATTATTTTGACTTTTGAGAATAGAATTTAATGGCTTTGTTCTTAAGATGATATGAAATACATATTAACCTAACTATAGTATTTTAGAGCGATCAATTGTTATGTAACTGTTCTCAAGAGCATCAGAATTTCTACAATCTGTAAAAATATGGCATTAATTCATATATTTTTTGGAACAAAGCCAATTTAATTAATCTTTCAAACCTTTATCAATTGCCATTAACAATTTCGCCAGATATTTTTCATAATATTTACCCCCTCTTCTCCGTGTCTGACAGATAACAAGATCATTATCCAAATCGACCCGCAAAATAGCTGATGTAGCAGATCCGTGTCCGATTACATTTTTACTGAGCACAGTCTGATCTTCTGGAATACCATTTTTTCCTGCATCAGGATGCCATTGCCTCATCCATGTTAAACCAATTCCCCATTCTACATTAATATCCGGATAAAACTGATTCAATGGTTTTGGTAAGAGCTGCTCAAATGTTTCCGGCGTGAAAAATTTCAAATCGCCATACGTGCCGCGGTTTAATAACAATTGTCCAAACACAGCGAACTCTCCGGCTGTGCTAAAACAACTGAAACCCAAATCCTCTTCCAGTACCGTATTAGACAATCCTAATGGGTCGAAAAAGTTTTCTCTCATCAGCCGAAAAATGCTTTTGCCACTCACCATTTCCATAACTTTTCCGGCAAGGTCATATCCCATTCCGTTGTAATTATGGATTTTTCCAACTGGTAATTCTTTTATTAAGTTAGCGATCACATTATCCAGATATGGATTGTGTAGTCCTCCCCATTCTTCATGCCCCCATAGTCCGCTGGTATGGGTGAAACAATGGCGCAGCGTGATCGCTTTATCTCCTTCAATTGGGAAATCCGGTAAATATTTTCCTACTGGATCATCAATGTTGATCAATCCCTGGTCAACGAATTGAGCGAACATCACACCGGTTAGCAATTTTGTTATAGAAGCCATTTCCGTTGCTGTTTCCAGGGTAACTAATCCATCGGATCTTTCACCAAAAGCCTCGTGAATAATAATAACGCCATGTCTGGCAACGAACACAATAAAGGGTTCACCGCTTTTTTCGTACCATTGTTGACAAACTGACCGGATTTTATCAGCCGTACCTAATTTTATACCGGCTTCTTGTTCAGATCCTTCGTGCAAAATAGCTGCTGGTTTATTGACTATTTTCTGCGGCATTTGAAGTGGTTGCCATTTGTGCTCAACGCCCAACAGCTTTCGTTTCAAGGCAAGGTGATAATCATGATCCCTGATGATCGGAGTATCAGTTAGCGTCGGCGGTTTTCCTTCGGTTTTCATTTCATGGAGATAGGACATGAGGATTGCGCCTTCTTTTTGATTTAATATTGAGAGCAGTGCTATCCTGCCAGTAAAATATGATATGGGATCGCTGTGTTCTTCCCAGATTTTCTTGTTTATGAAATCTACCGGGAGGAACTCTAAATTCGCTTTTGGTCGTTCTCCCCAGGAAATCCAGTACCTGGGCATGCAGTACATGGTTGCCGCACGTCTTATTTGAATACCGTTGGCTGTTATACCATCCGCCATAAAGGCATATCGTCCGGGTTTATCAGCTTTTTTCACTTCGTTCAACTCACTGTCAAACCAGCGAACATTCAATGGAAATTTACCCATTACCTTTTCAACGAGATAAGGTCTTTCCCACTGCAGCTCAGGGAACTCACCAGGGCCAAATACATAATTCCACGTATTCAATTGATTGGGCACAATGGAGCAATTTAGAAAATCGTTAAAATCTTTTTTTGCCTGCTCTTCAGCGATGATTTTTTGATACACTGCTTCATCGACACTCTTAATGACAAACCCCCAATCTCGCACCCGGTCTTCAATCTTAATTAGGATGGGATTCAATCAAGCCGTCAAGTTCGGGCAAAAAAACCGTCAAATGCCTTCAATCTTAATTAGGATGGGATTCAATCCCTGTTTAAGTTTTGCACTAAATCGATCGTCATCCTGTTTCAAGGCTCGGGCAACATAGTTCTTGTGTACAAGCATCCCATTTATCCACACTTTTGCTCCGTCATCCGAGCCGAATAAAAAGAACGCTTCCTGATCTGAAACTACATTTAGATAACAAAACGCATAAGCGACCTTCTGGTCGATTTTATTAAACATTTTATCAAAATCAATGATACCATTTTCTCCCGCCTTTACTGATTGTGTCCCGATAACATGAGCCTCACCGTGCTGATCCGTAAATCGAATCGAGGTATTTTTCTCAAACACGGCTTTGTTTTCACCACCGATACTTTTTAAAAAATCTGTATAAAAACCGTAGTGATAACTTCCATCCGGTAGTTCTTCATCTGTTGCCGGATTTGGGAAAGGACCTGCCACCAACCATTCCCTGATGTATGTATTATAACTCAAATTGTGAACCGGTCTTTCCGATGTTTTTTGGACAATTGGAGCTGAAAATCCGTTAATAAAAAATGAGACGAAAATCGTACTCAGAATTAATAGAAACAGAAATCGGCGATTGGATATCATAATATTTCCTTTCAGAAGTTATTAGATCAAATTAGAATTACTCATCACACTAATTGAATGGTGCCAATTAAAACTCAACACCTATCCCAAAACAATTTGCGGATCCTAAAATACCGAGATCGCGAAAGGCATAATCACATCGAATACGCGCATTCCTCAAAAGATTCATTGAGAATCCGGCGCCAAGCGTAGGTCCATATTCTGATGAATCCATAAATAATGCTTTATACCCCCCTCGTAAAAACAGTTTTCCGAATGCAGGCATGTTCAACGCATATTCCATTCCCATATTAATAGATTCGCTATTATTGTTGGGATGCAAGGCATCCATTGAAATTGTAATACTCTGGTTGCCAGCAACAAGCGGCTTCATGGAGAGACCAAAGCGAAAAATTAGAGGCAGTTCCCATGAACTTAATCTAAACTGTCCTGGTACATCGCGATAATTTCCATTTTCATCTGGCAAGATATCAATTGGATTCAATAGGTCTTTACCATCATAACGTAATTTTGTGCCATAATTAGAAATACTCATTCCTATTTTCATGCCGTCTTCATGTTTCCCTGTGGTTGAAAAGAATTTTGTTTTTACGATCACACCCAAATCAAACGCTACCGCCGATCCTGTTACATGCCATATTTGAGAAGAAACATATTTTACACTTGCGCCAAAGCCAAACCAGTCGGTAATGGCTCTTCCATAACTCAATGTTATTGCAAATTCATTAGCATCGAATATTTCCCCGGTTCCGTCCTGCCGGTCTAAAGTTGTTACCTCCATTTCACCATATCCCATCTGAATAACATTCAACGCAAGAGTACCTATATTTCGCATGTGAAGCCCAACTGCAACAAACGATGTATTTACGTCAACAAGCCAGGGTTGCACCATAAATTGCGCTTCATTGTGGTACATAAAAGCCAGGCCCGCTGGGTTCCAGTAGATAGCAGACAGGTCGTTCACATGACTCACATAAGCGTCACCCATGCCGATACCTGCTACGCCATAACCTATTTCGAGAAAATTTCCAGTTGTTGTGCCAACCCTGTATGGCTTCTCCGCACGAATCACACCGGGGAATTGCAAGGCGATCAGAATAAACAATATTATGATAAATGGTTTTCTAACATCTTTCATTATACAATACCTCATTCTTACGAAGTTAATTTAAATAAAAACGTAACTGTTCAGCTAAAAATAATTCTGCGATAATTATTGGTTCTATATTTCTAACAATACATCATCGGATTTGATTTTTTTGGACTAAAAGCTGGTTCAAGTTTGTTGATACTCAAAATTTTTCTAATCCATTCTACTTTTCATCCTGCTTATTTACCATATTTTTGATATATTCAAGCAGAATTAAATAAGCTGGTTCAACCATACCTCCGTGATCAAATCCTTGTAACTCATAAAGAGTGGTGCTTTGATGACCTACTACTTTCATCATGCGCATTAGATAAGCGTTCTCTTCGTAACGTCCTAATAATTCAAAATTTCTATCCCCTGTTATTAAAACAAGCGGTGGTGCATCGGATCTCACATGGAAGAGGGGTGCAAATTCATCAATTATCGGCTGTTCTCCTGAAATTCCACGTTCTTCCCGAACTGTAAAATGGGTTATTGTATGACCGCTAAAAGGAATAAGTCCGACAATTCTGTTTGCATCAATCTTATGATGGGCAAGCCATTTTTTATCTAAACCGATCATACTTGTTAAATATCCACCAGCAGAATGACCGGAAACAAAAATCAAATCAGGATTTCCTCCATATTTTTGGATATTCTTGAAAATCCAGGCTACTGCGGCTGTCGCATCTTCAATGTAAGCAGGGCAGGAAATTTTTGGATATAAACGGTAATTTGCGGCTGCGATGGCAATGTTTTTATTCTTTAATTTTTCTGGAATGTAGCGATTGCCTGCCCGTAGTCCACCCCCGTGAAACCAGACAACTGTTGGGAAGTTTGACTTATTTTCTGGAAAATATAGATCCAGCCGGCATCGTTCTTCTTTATATGCATCTAATCCGGTTGAATCTCTATCATAATACAAAATATCTAATTCAGTTTTATAAGTAACTGATGTTTCAGCTTTTATTTGTTGCGCACGACAATTCGAGAAAATCGCTGCCAAAATGAATATTGAACTTATTATGAAAATGCTTCTTCTCATAATTATTAGCTCCTTGTTCTATTACACCAAAATTCTTTATTAACATCTGACAAAAAATTTGACCACTAAATTCGCAAAGCAGGCGCAATAAACCGCAAGAAAACTTTGTGAATTCTGCACTTTGTGGTTAAATTTTCTGCAACTTGTCGCGCTGGAAGTAAATCACTATTTCAAAACCACCATTTTTCGTATTTGAACAAACTTACCCGCCTTAATTTTATATTGGTAAAGGCCAGCGCTTACAGGTTTACCCTGGCTGTCTGTTGCATCCCACTGAACAGATTTTAAACCCGGCTGCTGGGTGGAGTTCACTAGCCTAAAAATCTCTCGCCCAAGTATATCGTAGATTGTAATATTAACAAAAGTTTCTTCCAACAAATTATAGCTTATCGTTGTGATGGGATTAAAAGGATTGGGGTAGTTTTGATATAACACTGAAACATTTGCTATTTGGTTCTCCTTTTCTTCCCGGACATTTGTAGCATTTTGAATAGCGAGATTAAAGAATTTCCATATCTCCTCACTTGCATTAATATCCTTGTTTCCCCAATTTCCAGGCCAGTTGTGACCACCGTTGATAATCTTATAAAGCCAGACCTCATTATTGTTAATTCCTTTAAAATATTTTTCGCGCACAACGATACTGCCATCCGAATGATTTATATTTGGTAATGTATCAATGACAGATTGAGTGCAGTTATTCTGTTGAACCCATAAATCAATCGCCGCAGGAACATTTAGATAAGCGCCATAACCCTGATTGTTATTTGGATCTCCATTCCAATATGTAATATTGTCTTTCGTTCCATGAATTTCAAACAAAGGTATTGGATTAGTCGGATTACACAAATCATAAATCCATTTCATCATGCAGCCAGCCACAGGAGCAACAGCGCTAAATACTTCTGATGCCTGACAAGCCAGCAGGTAACACATGTCGCCTCCATTTGACATGCCTGTGCAAAATGTTTTTTGGCTGCTTAAATTGTGTTCATTTTGCAAGTATTGAGCTAATGCTGTTAAAAATTCCACATCATCAACCGGATTATTTTTATGAAAATCGTAACCGACTTGCCAAAACCTGTTATTCCATTGGTCAGTCGTTCCTTGTGGATAGCATACTGCAAAACCGTTCACATTTGCAATTTGGTTCATGCCTGAATAATTTTTAATAGACGTTGCTGAATCCGAATAGCCGTGCAAAACAAAAACCAATGGTGAATTTGCTGGTAGTGAATTGGGAAGAAAAAAATAATATTGCCTGGTTTGACCGTTTATCTCAAAATTATGTACCTGAGATTCTGCCGGAACAATCAAAAGCAAAATTAATAATAAACTGAAAAGCTTTTTCATAAAAAATCTCTTGATGTTGGATGATATTTTTTTGTGATTCATTTTATAATTGCAAACTTACCCATTTTTTCATCACCGGTTGCATCTGCTTTAACATGATAAAAATACATACCAGCCGCTACTTCTAAACCTTCTTTTGACAAAAGGTTCCAGTGTACAATTCCTTCATCCGAAGGATTATTTACGATTATCTCATCAACTAACATTCCGCTGCTGGTAAATATTTTAATCATACATTGAGCCGGTACATTGGTAAACATAATTCTTCGCCGCTGATTGAGATAAACATTTTTAACTGCCGGTTCCATTGCGTTTGTTGCGATGTACGGATTGGGAACCACCCTGATTTTATCTAAATTATTCTTCAATTTATTTACATCTAATGCCTGCTCCGGCTTGACCTTGAATAACAAGGAATCGGTGATAAAAAATGGTCTGTTATAAGTTATTTGATATACATCATCAGGTTCAGGTAGTTCAGAAATATCATAAAGATTTTGAAAATCTATAATAAATGCAGTGCCTGCCCAATCTCCATTGGCATTGAGCGGTCCTATAAAAATTCGATCAAGTAAATAATCAAATTCACCATTACTGTTCATATCTTGCACCACCATATCCATTTTTTCATAATCACCAGTGGAATCAGTAAAAGACTTATTGATAACATAAAAATAAAAATTTTGGTCGGTTAATAAATTAGAAAGTCGTGATGTTCCGAACTCATCCCGAATGCTCCTGGTTCGAATTACTTTTCCAGTATAAGCTGCCTGATCGGATGTAAAAATAATATTGAAATCCCAGGGGAAATAATAGGATTCTTTTTCTGTCAAAGTTATATTAATCGGCGCTGATCCTTGAATCCAATCTGAATTTTCGTGATTGAAACTTGCAGTTATTATTGGTAAATTTATTTTTAAGCGCAAACCTTCAAATACATCCGAGACAATTTCCTTATCGGGATTTACATAATTATAGTTTAGTGAATCGTTAAAAATAATGTTCGTTCTTTGTTGTGTTTCAAAAATTTCCTGATAAACCATTGTATTGCTATCAGTCACATCATATATATAATAACCACAAGTTGTATAATGTATTCCATTTTCATAGTGAAAAACAGAGAGCAAAGTATCAATTTCAAACTTCACTTTATAAATATGATCTGCTTGCAAAACCTTATCAGATAAAATTTCAGGCGTTACCGTTCCACTCCCTAATTTGATATTATCGTCAAGAATCTCAATAGATGGTGGTATGTAACCAACTGCTTTTTGATGGGGTGTTACAATTTGTACGTTCTGACCATGAAATTTCACATTTTCATCTTCATCCAGATCTATTATAATTCTGTTTGGATAAGGACTGACACCCAGACTTTCGATGCCGTAATCATAAGCAACTAAAGCATAGTAATAAGTTCGCCCATTTTCTACTTCAGTGTCCACATAATGATGGACAATACCACTTTCATTGCCCAAATAAAAAAGCATCCCATTATCGTGACCAAATTGAGCGAAACCACTGATGCCGTCAATTAAATCCCATTGAAAAATGGGAAGCAGCGAACTTGGCGTCCCGTAGCCGTTTGAGATAACTAATGGATCTGAGAATTTTTTATCGGTCGCTCGGTATAATTTGTATCCTTCAAAATCATTGATATTACCCAGGAATGGTTCCCTGGTGCGTGTGTCAGCAATATTGTCCCAGGTTAAAGAAACCTTTCCATCACCTGCTGTTGCGGAGAGAGTTGGCATTTTTGGCGCTTGAGCAAAACGATAATCTTGTTCATAAATGACCTGGACTATGCGTTTTTGTTCAAACAGTGCGGGCGCTGAATGTGAAGATGAATTAAGTCCTGCCAATGGATCGTAAGAATGTAATTCGGCCATGGAAATATGTTCTTCCCTTCCTTTAAATAAGGGGAAGGGTCCTGAGGCGAATGTTAAAATAAGATTACTTATATTTCCTGACCATTCAATCAATGCTTCGGTGCCAATTAATTCCCACATAGATTTATCACCGCAGAACCACTGATAACAGGCATTATGATTGGGAATATTAAAAAGTCGGAAAGAGGTTAACCCTACCATATCAGATTCGGAAACATCTGTGGCATTAAAATTCGGCTCACAGCCAACACCCTGTTTGTAATCAGGTTTATGATTGCACTCCCCTTCATCAGGACCAAAGTAGTTTAATTCTCCCGGGCCGACGCCATCCAATCCCACATCATCACCGGGATCTTCACCCGGATCGTAAATTCCATTCCCATTGGCGTCATTTCCATCTTCCCAATCCTGATCTTCATCCGCATCCCAATGAGGTTTTAAATCATCTATGGAAAGCTTGTAAAATTCCAAAAATTTTGTTAGATCAGAAATGCCCTCTGTCGCACCGATGATAGCAACTGCTTCATTATCTCTTTTTTCGTTGAGCAAACCATCATCATCATTATCTATGTTATCGTAAGGCATGCCGGGACTTTCCAAATAGGCAAATCCAAGCGTTCCCGTAGTTCTACCGCCAAAACCAATCCCGTCTGTATCCCAGCAATAAGCCATATCAATATAGGTATCAAAATAGCCTACATCATCGCTGGCATTTTCACCGCCAATCCAGGTGTCAACCCAGTATCCAAATGCTACTTCAGGGAGGTCGTAATCAGAAATATTTGCGATTGAATATTCCCAAAAGATGGCATCTTTAGCCTGGGGATGAGACCATTGGAATCCCCGTTGTTCAACCCGCACACCAAGTCCGCCCCATGGTTTACCTTTTTGAATGCTGACGCTGGGTCTTTTATCACCAATAAGAACGCCCGGGCGCGGATAATATTTAACTCGATCTTCAAAGCCCAAATATTCCTGGTCGTGAGCGTCATTAACCGCAAAGTAAGTTTCCAAATCAGCATATTTGACTCCTCTGCCAAACCTGCCATCCCATTCACCCTGCCATTTTAGTTCATTGCTGCTTGCTGGCCATCCTGCGGTGGGCCACGATCCAGGTCGATTACTCATAGCTGGATGTTCACTGTTTTCATTAAAATATCCAAAAACCGGGTAAAATCCCCATTCAATTGTTCCAGTGGGATCAGTGTCCATTTTTTGGCGATAACTGGTTTGACAATAATAAAGCGTGTCTAAGTTTGTTTTTGATTGGATCTCGTCCCAGTTATCCACGGGGATGGTGTCATTCTCCATATAAACCCGCGCGCCCACAAGCAGACCGATTCCGTCAAGAGTTCGTGTTCCATCATAATTATTGGGCCACAAAGATGCATCGACTCTGGGCCAGTCAGCTAATTCGGTTGTATTTTGAAAATACAAATATACCCGATTACCACTCATATAGCCTTCACGTTCCGCGGCTAAATCACCAGCCGCATCGTCCGGGCCTTTGTATTCTTTTCCCTGAGCCCATATTTCATTGATGTTAAATAAACACAGTATTAGAAAAAGGTATTTTAGTTTTTTCATATTGATAGAACCTCATTGAATTGTTTGACGTGTGTTAATCTAAATTATTCCAAAAGCGGCAAAAATATTGCACGCAAACTCACAAAGATGCAGAGAAAGCGCAAAGAAAATTTTTATATCTGATAACAAAAATAGTTGCCAAAATTAAAACACCACTCCTAATCCAACTTTTATTAATCTCGGCGCGCTGTACATTGATGGATTTTTAATTCGATCTTCATATTCGTTGAAATTGCTATGATGACTCGTAATGTCGCTATGTTGAATGATAGCGGTGTATGCTTTGCCTGTTGTCGAATTCACCCAATTTTCATTTAGCCGATCGAACAGATTATAAACTGAGTAGTTCAATCGAACAGCAATATTATTAATTTTATATAAGTTGACAAAACCATTCAAATCAACAGCATAAGTTGCTTTTTTATATGAATTGTTGGGATAGAAATTAATATTTGCCACACGATTAATATCAAAAGGAGTCCATGTAAAAGGCGTCCCTGAATTATAATAGCCTGTAAGCGTAATTCCAAATCTCTTTGTATAATAAGCAATAGTGGCATTGATTGTGTGTCTTTGATCCCAACTCATAGGAATTAATGTCGGGATCGGATCTTTGCTGTCTCCTGCCCTGCTGAATGTCTGGGTGGGATTATCAGCATTGCCCCTGGTGTATTGCAGTGAATAATTGATGTTCGTGGATAAGTTGCCTCGCACGAAATCGAATTTCAATTCCAGTCCTTTAACATTACCGTAATCTTTATTAGTATATAATCCATATTCTTTTTGATTGAATGTACTTATAATTTTTGTACTTAACAGATTATAAATATCGCGATAAAAGACAATGACTTCCAGCCCCAAATCGGGCATCAGTTCCTGCCATAGTCCTACTTCATATTGAATTGTCTTTTGCGCTTGTAATTGTGAATTTCCCATGGTTGTTTCATAATCAGTAGGAGCAACTCGTAACGAGTGATTTTGATACAATGCATACATCGGAGGCATTTGAAAAAAATGACCATAACTGAAATGCAAAACTGCTGCTTTCCCCAATGTATATGATAAGCCAAACCGTGGGCTAATTTGTATTTGCGGATCCACTTTGGGATAAGTTGACATACGCTGCGGATCAAAAATCAAATTACTGTCTGCATCAACTGCATAATTCCCATGTTCATCTTTTAAATATTCGTTTGTTTGGTTGGCTGGATTCCTGCGTTGTGAAGGATAAAATGTATTGGGATTAAAATAATCATACCTTAAACCGATATTGATCACCATTTCATTAAATTCCATTTTATCCTGAATAAAAGCAGAAAACTCATAAGGTTTTACAATATAGGCATCTGTATATATTGTGGAATCTGGATGTGCTTCTGGTTCATAATTGGGATAAATTCTTTTTTGTTTTTCATAATCGAAATAGTAAAAGTTTTCATCTTCTTCTCTTGTTCTAAAAGCATTCTGAATACTGTGCCACTCATGATCAAGTTCGTGATAAGTGTATAATATTCCGGTTTTAAATAAATGTGTAGCATTCATTTGCCAGGTAATATCAAATTTGCCGTTATAATCTTTTATTGTTCTGTGTGTGTGGTCTTTTTGTTGTCCGCCCGTATAAAATCCCGGTCCTGTGTTATTTAAGTAACTGTCATGAACATAAGAAGAATCTTCCGGATTTTTAAAAACGTACCAGCCATAATAATTGTTTATGTACGATAAATTGAGATCATAAAACATTGTTTTGGAAAGCATGTGATTAAATTGAATAGTAAACATATCCGCTAATTTATGGTTAATTCCCATACCATAAGGATTATATTTGAAACTATGATTATAATCACCCCATTCTTCATCATTGCGTGTGTACAAGAATGACATGCGAACATTGTTAAACAATTTTGAGGTTAATTTACCCATGAATGATTTTCGTTTATCGTAGCTTAACGGCACGTAACTGCTATCACCGCTAAACTCAGAATACCAGGTTAAAGGATTGTCTTCTGCAAAATTACTGTAGTCATCAACATTGAAACGATGTATTCCATTCAAATATCCTTTGTTATCCTGTAATCGCACATTACATAAAAAAGTAAGTTTATCCTTCCAAATTGGACCACTCAATTGCAATTTATGATCTTTTCTCCGATCAAGCTGGTTATTTTTCAAACCAATAAGAATATTGCTATTGCCAGTAAAATAATTTGCAAAATTTGAGGAGAATGTCCCGTGAAATTTATTGCTGCCATCTTTAGTCACCGCGTTGACAATTCCGCTCATTGCCCGCCCATACTCGGCATTGAAAGTACCTGTAATAATTTCTAATTCCTGAACTACTTCTGTTTCAATATCAACAGCATTATTTTCTCCTCCAAAGGATTCGATCACTTGAATACCATCAATCATGAATGCTACTTCATTGCGTCTGCCACCACGGAAATGACCATTAACTACACCCGCCTGCAAATTTACAACTGACCCAATATCTTCTACTGGCAACATTTCAATTTGATCTGATGAAACATTCCGGATTGAACTCGTCTGATCTTTTTTGGTGGCAATTTTTTCGGCTTGAACGATGACAGTTTCGCCTTCAATGATTGTTTGAGAGAGTTCTGCATTGAGGGTAATCGTCCTATTTACAGACACGCGGAAATCTTTGATGGTGAATTTAGCATAACCCATCATCTGAACATTGATGGAATATTTTCCAGGAGGAACGTTAATAATATAAAATTTACCTTCCATATCTGTTGCAGCGCCCAAATGGGTGTCTTCAATAATAACGTTAACGCCAGGCAATGGTTCTTGTGTTTCTTTATCAACCACAGTTCCGGCAATCTTTCCTGTTGTCTGTGCTTGTACCCAGGTTACAATTAATAACAAAAAAATGGTAATAATGAAAAAGGATCTAACAGACTCTTTCATTCCTTTCCTCCTTAACCCTTCGCAGGTAATATCAAAAATTATTCAATTCCGCTAAATATAATTAAATTTATATCCCAGCGCACTAAAGTGCAGGCAAAGCTTAAATAAGATTAAAACAATCATTGTTTTTAAATTCAAATTTGCTATAAACATTTCGCACTTACCAGCGCTTAAAAAATATTTTGCTGTTAATTGCAATAAACCCAGATAATGCAATAGCCACGAAGACTCCAAGACTCAAAGAGTAAATTTCTAAAAAACTTATAAATAATTTTTAAATAATATTTTTTCACTTTTTTATCCTATAATTTTAAAAGAAATAACTCTGTTTATCTTTGTGATTCTTGGTGCACTCTAAAGAGTATTATAATCTTCGAGTCTTTGTGGCAATTTATTTTATTTTTATTGCATTATTTGGGTTAAAACCAGTCCCGTTAGGGACGAAATGTTTATAGACAGCTAAATCTCCAAAATATGCTAAAGTCCATTTATGGACGATATGTTAATTAGTTTAGCATGATTTTCTGCTTTTAGGTTGACGCTAATCGTCAGCTTACGGACTTAGTTTTCAGTGAACTTAAAATATGTACATCCATCCAAAAACTTTTGTAAAATAATGAAGATTGAACTGACAACAGACCAATGCGGCAAATTGCAAAAGTAAACACTGAAAAACACTGAATCTCACTGAAAGAACCATTTAAAAAAAAAATTTATTCAGTGAATTTCGGTGTTTTCAGTGTTTAATTAAAAAATTCTTTTGCATAAAAAAGCAATGTTTATGCTATCAACAAATTAACGCAGAGACGCTGAGTTCGCAAAGTATTTTTTGGTAATATTTATTTTTCTCTGTGAACTTTGTGCATTCTCTGTGATCTCTGTGGTTAATCTTTTAAATTTGCATTAGTTCAGTTATTAAATTAATTGTGTTCAAATATTTCCTTATTTGATTATAAGCATTTTTTTAATTTTAGAAAATTTTTCCGTTGAAATTTTGTAAAAATAGATACCAGATGCTAAATTAGAGGCATCAAAATTTACTGTATAATTGCCTGCTATCTGGCGTTGATTGACCACAGTTGCTACTTTCTGACCCAACGAATTATAAATTAGTAATTCAACGTTGCTGCTCTGTGCAATTCCGTAATTAATTGTTGTTGACGGATTGAATGGATTTGGATAGTTATCACCCAAATAATAAGATACAACTTTGGGCGAATTGTTCTCGCCAACTGCTGTAAAATCAGGCATACCAACCCAGGCGTAAGTCCAGACTTCCGGGCCTGCTCCCCATGGATTGAGAGTTGCATTATTACCTAATTGCAGTCTTGATTCATTACCTCCATCCTCAACATCAGCATCTGCAGCAAATATTTCAAATGGTATGATGGTGCCAGTTTTAGGCGTGTATGTACTATCACCCTCAACCTGGATTTTTTCAAATGGAATTTTTGCTTCAATTACATAATCAGCATTACCGAGTGGTTCAAAATAGTAATTTTCTGTCCCACTTACTAACGACTCTCCACTCCATAATTCCAGTCTGTCAGGCAAGAACAGAATGCGGTAATCTGGTTCTTCACCTCTGTAGAAATAAGAATGCGAAAAGCCTAATTCATAAAGCCCAAAATAGAATTCAATAGCTTCATCTTCCCACCAGTCTTGTGTATTGCTTTCCTTCCAAGTGAATGCATCATCAAACACATCGAATGCCACATACAAATTTTCGTTATCCATGGCTACGTAGCAGTTTAATGAATAATCGAGTGAATCATCGATAGTACCAGTATAAAGGTTGCGTTCCGGGTTTAAATTGAAGGGCATAATGTGTTCCCATTCTGAGAAATATCCATCAGCAACAAAATCCTGTGGCGGATCTAAAGAAATAATTGCCCGTTTTTTACCCTTGTTAGTGAAAGGTGTTTGCGAAACGCCAAATGTTTCAGAAATATTTCCAGCCTTGTCAGTACAGGAAACTGCATAATAATAAGTTATTTGACCTTCGCTTAACGGGAAATAAATATTATGCACAGCAAGTTCTCCTTCGCCGACATCGGTAGCAACGATGTAAATACCAGGAGCATTGAGATCAGTAATTGGACTCAGGCTTGCATAAACATCGTAAGTTTCTCCACTTTCAGATGTTATATCATCCCAGGCGATAAAATTTACATAGGGAATGCTTACATCAGCAGTGATGTTTTCAGGTGCAGGAGGCGCCTCAATATCAATACTGACAGATGGGTTTCCGATCCAAATTTCATCAAGTAATAATCTTTCTGGAATTGTCGCGTCAGCCGCTATAACTCCTAATTCATAGATTTTACTGACATCAAAATTTTCATCTACTGTAAAATCGGTTAATGGGATATCCAATACCTTCCATTCTCCGTCCCAAGTAACATCGTCTAAAACTCTTCTCGCTACTGCCCAAGTGGAGTTATAATTTACATCATAAAACTCTAAAGCAAGATTATTAATTCCTGCCGGAGCTTTAATCTTCAGCTTGACAGTATCTTGTGTGAAACTGTATGTAAAATCGTGGATTTCAAAAATGAAACCTTTACCCTGCCAGTCCCAGTTTGAAGTTTCCCAAACAATTGCCGGTGTGCCAGAAGAAAATCCTTCTCCATCAGCCAAAACCAAATCGTTATTTTCAAATCCCCATGCTTCCCAAGTAATCCCCGGCATAAGTACCTGTCCATTGAAGATTGTCATTGTAATTGGAATATCCGGTTTCCCAATCCAGACTTTATCAAAATACATTTCTGATGCAATACCGCTTCCTGAAGCTTCAAAGCTAACAGCGACGATATCAGTCTTATTTATATCATTGACATAGACAATAAAATCTTTAAGTGCTATGCTAAATTGATGCCAGTTTCCATCTTCAATATCTTGAAAGTTGGTAACCTCATAATATATTGCATAATCCCAGGTATCATTTCTCGATTCATAGAGCCAGACAAACAAAGTATCTGAATCGGCTAAACCAGCTGGCGCTTTTATCCTGAAATAGACAGAATCGGTCTCCCAAATGGATGTCATATCAACCCCAACATTGCTGGACAATCCTATGAAAGCGCCTTGCCAGCCGCCTCCATCGTAAGTTACCCATTTAAGCGCAGATGTACCAGGAGTATAACCTGTGTTTGGCGCGGATTCTGGATCTACATTAAATCCCCAGGGCCAGACATACATATCATCCGGCATTTCCCCATTGTAAAAAATCATGGATGGTGTTTGTGCAAAAGATAATGAAACAAACATTAGAAAAAAAACGATAGAAATGGAAAGCTTTTTCATTGTTACCTCCAATTAAAATGATAATTAAATAATTAATAAGTGGGACATGTAATTATAACATTTGTTTTTTGTGGCACCACCTCCTTACCAATCTGTTACTGAATGAGAATCATTTTTTTAGTATCTCTTTTTGAACCAACCTGCATCGAATAAAGATAAACACCACTGCTAACAATTTCATTGCTGCTATTGGTCCCGTCCCATGTAACGTGGTTAAAACCGTCAGACTGCTCACTGTCAATATATGTTTTGATCTCTTCCCCCAACATTGAATAAATCGATATTTTTACTTCTGCAGGTTCTGGTAAATAATAATAGAGCGCTGTTTTTTTATTAAATGGATTGGGGAAATTTTGAAAGAGTTTATACTTAATTGGATTAAAATCCTTAAAAATATTTGCACCTTGAGTGTCAGTTATTTCTCCAATCAGAGTAACCACTGATCGAGCCGGTACATTGTAGATAGCGGTTGTGGAAAAAGCCGGATATCTTTTTAAATTGTCTCCAGCCAAATCACTTGTCACATAAGGTGTAAATGTAAGAATATTTTCGTTTGAATCTAACCCGGAGATATTGAGTGCAACAGGCCTTTCCGATTCACTCATGTTCACAAAAACAATGATCAACTTGTGTCTTTCAGAATTTAAATATGCAGAACCCAAAAGTCCAAATTTATTTGAGGCGCCAGTCAATTTTACCCTGATTGAGCCTGGCCTAATATATCGGCTGTAATTCCCAAACGCCCATAATAATTTACTAACAATAATTGATGGTGAATTTGTATTGTCCTTGTAATCTGTGTAAATAAGTCCATCCTTATAATTTTCCGGTGAAACGGCTGTCCACCATTGCCAGGCGCTGGCGCGGAGGATTGTCAAATCATAGTGAATCACTCTTGCCACATCCAATGCAGTGTTGATTGTCAAATCTCTGCCATGTCCGCCTTTGCCTTCGGGTCCGTCTAATATGCAATACTCTGTCATCCAATATTTCAACCCGTTATTAAAGTAGGGTAATATTTTTTGAAATAAGACCTGCCGATCCTGAATAAGCTGATTTCCAATTCGGTCTGACCAGTATGAATGTCCGCAAAAATGCGATCCAATTTTGCTATTAATACTTTCATCAGCAAAGTGTTCGGCTAAATAATTACCATACATTTCTCCATATTCTGATCTCATGTTGTTTTTTTCCTGATACCAGCTCCTTAAATCACCGCTTTCCACAATAGATATTTTAGTCTCAACTTCCTGCTGAAACAATTCATCATACAGTATATTAACGATTGCTTTAATATCTTCATTACTTGCCCGATTACCCTCTTGATTGCTGCCATTATTCCATTCCCATTGCGGCTCATTCACAGGGCTGATATAGTTGAAAGCAATTCCCCATTCATCACGAAAGTGTTTTAAAATATCCACCAAATATGTAGCGAATTGGCTCGTATTACTGGCAATTAAATTTGTACTACCCAACCCGTTAGTGCAGTTGGTGTATCCATTGCGATTCATCCTGGCAGGCGGGCTATTGACAAAAGCAATAAACTGATCTACGCCGCGTTCTTTAGCTGCCTGCAAAAACCACCTCTCTTCTTGCTGTCGCGACCAATCATAAACTCCCTGGCTAACTTCAAAAGTTTCAACAGTTCTCCAGTTATGATTAATTGTGGTTCTGTTGATCCCAGCGCCGATATTAAAGCGCCAGGCTGATAAACCAATGCCCTTATCAACAGAAAATAGCAAATCTGCTACTCGCTCTTTTCGAGAGATTTCCCATTCGCCTATTTTCTGCATGGACCAACAGTCTGAAGCGCCAAAGTTATCAATTTCCTGGTATTGGACACTTGCATCAATTGATACAGTTTGTTCCTGCGCTTTAAGAAAATTAACTGGCACTAAAATAAGCAGGAATATTAAAATAGATTTCTTATAAATCAATTTTTTATTTTTCCTCAACTTTTATTTAACCAAGGGCAACTCCGATTTCAACCGTTCAACCGCCACGTTAATTGGTGAAGAAAAAGCATAAATGCGTATACTGTAGTTATAGGTACCTGGTTTTAACAAATACTCTTCATGAGTTCTGGGATTCCAGCTATCATCTCCGCCTAAACCCATTTGCTGATAATCTATATTCCAGGTTATTTGACCACTGTTTTTTACTTCATAAGTGTGGCGTGCTTCAGTTAAATTTGCCAATGAATAATGGTGAGCGCTCACATTCAACAGCTCAGTTCCAACTACCATCAGTCCGACATTGTCCTTATTCGTTAAACAGGCCCAGCGAACATCGCTTTTGTTCCCATTTTCCTGGGGCATAATATAAGGCACATATTGTTCAGCTACTGTTCCTTTATAAATACCTACTTTGGCGCCATGTTTCCGATCCCAATAAGACTCATGAGGTCCGCGCCCATACCAGGAAATTTTATCAAACTCTTCTGGAAACTTCATTTGTAATCCGACTTTTGGCAATGGCGGAAATTTATCTCCAACGTTTATTTTATTATCCAGGGTGATATCACCGCTTCCAAAGATTGTATAGACTCCCTCGTAAGAAATTTTATCCGTTTTTGCCAGTAAATCAAGCTGGACTAAAACACGAACAATTTGCGGTTGAATTTGTTTCGCAGAGACATTTTTTACAATTATTTCCAATTTATCCAAGCCGGCTTGTTGCCAGCGGTATTTGAAACTACGTTTATCACCGCCACCATCGTTATCTGTCGGGGCGCGCCAAAAGTTAGGCAAAAGCCCCTGTTTGAGTAATTGCTTATCTCTGTACTTAAAAGAGGAAATAGTCCCCAAACTTTTGTCGAATACAATATAAAAATCTTCCCCCTTGATTTCAACATCTTTTTTTGTTTGTATTAATTTAAGAGAAGGCATCTTTTTAAGCTGCAAAGCTTCTTTTTGAGGGGAAGTAAAAGGAACCTTGAATTGTTGCCAGGCAAGCTCATGCCATTGCAAAGCCCATTTAGTTGATTTTGTTAAGCTAAAACTAATAGTCATCAAGTACTCTGTTCCAGCTAATTCAGCAGGCTTCTCAAATGGAATGGATACTATTTTACTTGCAGAAGGATTAACATCTAATTGACCTAAAACTCCTTTTTGTAAAATTCTGCCATCAACAGAAAGACTCCAGATCAAATTTAAAAAATTAAGATTCAGAAAATCATAATTGTTGGTGATTTTGATTTTGCCCTCTAACAGGTTTTTAGGTTCAATTTTTATATATTGATAAACTTTTTTCACCTCAAAAAGTTCAGGTTGAATTGTTCGATCCGGGAAAACTAATCCATTGATGCAAAAATTGCCATCAGTTATTTTTTCACCAAAGTCACCACCATAGGCGAAATATTCAATGCCATTTTCTGTTTTTTGTCGAATCCCCTGGTCAACCCAATCCCAAATAAATGCACCCTGGAGACGAGGATGTTTGTCAATGGCATCCCAATAATCTTTTAAATTACCGACACTATTGCCCATTGCATGAGCATACTCACAAATAATAACCGGGCGGTCCGGATATTTCTGAGTAAATTCTACCATTCGCTCCACAGAAGGATACATATTAGCAATTATATCAAAGTGGGATGGTTCGGCGGAGTAACCCGGGTCAGTGGCTTCATAATGAATTGGTCTTGTCTCATCATATTGCCTGATCCACTCTGCCATGGCTTCATGATTCGGGCCATAGCCGGCCTCGTTACCGAGTGACCAGATTATTACAGATGGGTGGTTTTTATCACGTTCTACCATGCGCTGTGCTCTGTCAATAAACGCGGCTTTCCAACGAGGATCATTGGTTAGTTTGCTCCACAACTCATGTGTCTCAATATTGGTTTCATCGATTAGGTATAAACCATATTCATCACACAATTCGTACCAGCGGGGATAATTAGGATAGTGCGACGTTCGCACCGCATTTATGTTGAACTGCTTCATCAGTTTAATATCCTGTATCATTATTTCTTCGGAAATAGTTCTGGCAAAATCAGGATCGTGTTCGTGGCGGTTCACTCCTTTTAAAGTTACTGCTTTCCCATTAACAAGCAATTGTCCACTTTGTATTTCTACCTGCCGAAAGCCAATTTTAGCGCTCTCAATTTCAATAATCTTTTTCTGTTTATTCTTTAGTCGTAAAATCAAAGTATATAAATATGGAGTTTCAGCAGACCATTTATGCGGACTTTTTACCTGCTGCAAAAAGTTGATAGATTCTTCTTCATCTTTACTAACAGCAAATTCCTTTTTCAAAGATTCAAAAACAGCCTGCCCTGTTGAATCATACAGTGAAATATCTATTGAATGGTTTTTATAATTTTTTTTACTATAATTCTGAATTTTGACTTGAATATCAAAAACAGCATTTTCGTAATTATTATCAAATTTTGCTTTTACAAAGAAGTCCCGAATATGTACATTTGGAGTTGAAACCAAATAAACATCCCGGTAAATACCACTCAATCGCCAGGCATCCTGATCTTCCAGGTAACTGCCATCTGACCAGCGGAACACTTTTACTGCGACCGTATTGTTACCTTTATTAATAAATCGAGTGATATTGAATTCCGCCGGGGTTGCACTACCCTGGCTGTAACCAATTTTCTGCCCATTTACCCACACATAAAAAGCAGATTTTACTCCATCAAAATGTAAAAATATCTGGCGGTTTTTCCATTCGGAAGGAATTCTAAAAGTTCGTTTATAGCAGCCAACAGGATTAAAATTCTTGGGAATAAAAGGAGGATTGACAGGACGGAATGGATATTTGACATTTGTGTAAATGGGAATATCATAACCTTGCAACTGCCAATTTCCCGGCACGTCGATCTCTTCCCAATCTTTGATATTAAAATTATGTTCATAAAATTTAATTTCAGACTGGGTAGGATTTTTGGTATATTTGAATTTCCATTTGCCATTCAAAGAGAGATAATAATTAGATGCGGTAAGATTTCCTGTTAATGCTTTTGTTTCATCTTTATATGGGATAAGCGTTGCGTGAGCGGGTTGAGTATTTCGTGTGTAAATTTGTTCATTTTCCCAATCATGGTTATGTTGAGCAGATAATTTTGGGATTAAAAGACAGGCAAACAGTAAACAAAAACATAACCTTTGAAGCATGAAGTGCATTTTTACTCCTTAACTTTTTGTGTAGTTTAAAATATTTATAGGAAATATTTTTTGCCAGAAATTTGAAGACTTAATTTAAAAAAAATATAAACCTCCTTCAAATAGAGGTGTGGTATAATTAAATGATAAATTTCCATAATTTCAAGTTATTAACTGTTTTTAACAGTTAAAAAAATGTTATTCATTGATAAACGAGTTATTTTTTTTGTTAATACTTACAGCAATGAAATGCTTGATTTTATTTTAAAAAATGCTTACCTTAATATAGTTTTAATAGACAAAACAATTTATAGCAATGGTTTTGTCAAAAAGCGGATTTGCTGAGTTGTGATATATTAAAAATATGAGGTAACTATTTTGGACACAAATAATCCCCAAAATTCTGTTTTAAATAAAATTTTGCAAAGTGAATCGTTCAAAGAACGTGATCTCTACCAAAAACTTCTCAAATACCTTGTTGAAGCCTCATCTAAAGGGGAGCCTCCCAAAGAAGTAACTATAGCCTACGATGTATTCAATAAGGGAAAAGATTTTAATACAGCCGAGGATACAACTGTCAGAGTCCATGTACATAATTTGCGCAAAAAACTCGAGTCTTATTATCAAACAGAAGGGCAGTCCGATGAAATTAAAATATCTATTCCAAAAGGTCACTATCAAGTTAAATTTATCAAAAACAAAAAACCTGAATTAAAACCGAAAAAAAGTGGTAAAAATATTTCTCTAATTTTGCTGTTTATTGCTCTCTTTTGTTCAATTATTTATATAGCTGTTGATAAAATTTATTTTCAAAAACAAAATAAATATTTTGAAGTTGTTGATAAAAATGATGTAATATGGAGCAATTTTTTTAGTAATAGCTATCCAACTTCGGTTGTAATTGGAGATTTCCTTGTATTTCATGAATACGATGCTGAATTAAATCGAGCGAGAAGAATCCAGGATTATGAGATCAATACTGTTGAAGAATTGGAAGTCTATGCCCAAAAAAATCTTAATAAAAATGTAGAAAAATGGTCTATTGGTGAGTTACCTCATAATATTATTTTTAATATCAAAGATATTCAACCGGTATTTCTATCATTTAACAAAAAATTAGAAATTAATTTTACATCAGAAATTGATATCAATTTTATTAAAAATCGTAATATTGTTTATATTGGAGAATTCAAAAATTTGCGGGCGCTTTCTGATTTATTATCTCTTCTGCCAATCAACTATGAAACTTTGCCCTGGTGGCACGGCACAATTTCATTTCAAGTTGATGATTCACTGGTAACTTTGAATACTTCTCACGATTGGAGCATTAGCCGCTACGTAATAGATCTGGCATTGGTCGCCAAATTGCCCGGACAGAGCAATGAAAACTATCTTTTTATTGCCGGATTCGGCTACAATTCTCAAATAAAAATAGTTGAATTATTCTCTCACAAGTCATCTCTAAAAAATTTGGAAGAAAAAATCAAAACCATTAATGGCGATATTCCGGATTACTTTGTCGTCGTGTTTGAAATTGCAGGATTCGATAGAGCAAGCTCTACTGCAGAACTTAAATTTTTTCATAAAATTGAAGAAGACTATTATCGGCATTATTATCAGCCTTCTTCAAACAAACATTAAGTGAAATATCATTCAACATAAAAATCACCTGCTCATCAATTTATAATTTGGCGCTTCCTTGGTAATAATAACATTATGCGGATGATTTTCCTGAACTGTTGCTGATGTAATTTTGATAAATTGTGCGTTTTCTCTGAGCTCCGAAATTGTTCTTGTGCCGCAGTAGCCCATTGACGCTTTTAATCCGCCAATCATTTGAAAAATTGTATCACCAAGTTGTCCGCGATAAGGAACACGCCCTTCTATACCTTCAGGAACAAGTTTACTGGCATCAGCACCTTCCTGAAAATAGCGATCACTGCTGCCTTTTTTCATCGCGCCAATAGAACCCATCCCGCGATAAACTTTATAGCTCCGTCCCTCCAAAAAAATCATTTCACCGGGGCTTTCTTT
>JACKQG010002065.1_pt1 | contig 26739 bp, 18 predicted proteins | sample 8237621 | NCBI WGS metagenome assembly JACKQG01 (sample SAMN15677084, study PRJNA649215) | marine metagenome | biome: marine; feature: Black Sea; material: saline water; isolation source: suspended particulate matter (SPM) from the Black Sea western gyre | collected 2013-06-09/2013-06-10 | depth... | reverse complement strand
ATTTCACGGGTTAAAAATGGCTGGGCTACGGATTTTTTTCTGCCAATTTCAGTAGTCCAGTGCTTTAGCGCTGGGGATAGATAAATAAAGCCACCTCCTAGGGGCTTTAGCCCCTGTATTTTGCAGCAAATTCTCCTTAAGTTGACGCCTATGCGATATATCGGGAGAACTCGTTTCAACACTCCTTTATAAAAAATTCTATATGAGAGATTCTTATTAGTTACCTATACATTTTGAAAGAGAATCAATTTTATAGACTTATATAATTTCCATAAAATTATTTATACTAAAATTAAAGTATTGAAATTATTTGTAAAGTAGTTTCTTAAGATTATGCCTTATTTTACTAATTGTTAAGAAGTTGGAATAAATAGATTTTGTTGTTATCTATTATTCCTATTGTTTTATTATATGATATAATTAGTTGTGGTATAATTAAAGGAAAGTTATCAGTAAGAGAAGCCAGAGAATGTTTAAAATTTTGATACTTTTTACAGCAGAAGATATTTGCTTTATCATCAATATAATACATAAAACATTTTGTTGTAGATATATCAATTATTTTATTATTACTTTTATATTGTGTTACAACTCCACCAAAATTATCAAAGGCAATAATAGAGTTGCTTCCTTTATCTAATACAAAATTAATATCATTTGAAACTGCAATCTCTGATGGATTTATGAAGTCAAATTTTCCAAAATTATAACACAAATTTTTTGTATTATCAAAACAATATATCTCATTTGAAGAAGAATCATAGAGAATTATATCACCATTATCCTTAACTGCTATAAGCTCTGGTTCATAAACTTCTGAGTATGAGGAACAATTTACAAATTGACCAAATTCATCATATTGTACAACTTTGTTGCTAACATTATCCAGAACAAAAAGGTTACCAAAACTATCTGTTGAAATGTCAGCAATTGTAACAAATTGACTTTTATCAAATCCAAACTCTCCAATTTTTTGTTGTATTCTTCCTTTATTATCAACACGAAATATACAATCATATTTATCATCTAATATGAGAAAAGTATTTGAGTACTCACAATAGCAAATTTTTTGTGGTATAAATGATAATTTAATAGTATTGATATGTTGAAGAGAAGTAGGAATAGGGGATGTATCAGATATGGTCAAGTGTGAACAAGAGATACATACAATTAATGCAAAAAAATTTATCAGAATTAAAATAATAGAAGCTAATGACAAAATGGATAAATTTTTTTTTATTTCAATCATTTGGTCTGATATCTTTTAATTTTCCCTGAATTTTTACTACATTTTGCCAGATATTTTCTTCTAAGGAATATGTAATATCAACGAAAGTTCCTTTTTTTAAGAATGGAGATAATTCTCCCATATTGAAACCAATTAATTCTAATGTCTTATTATCTTGTATAGTTCTGATTTTTAGATGGTTTGTACCGACTATATATGGATAACCAACTATCATTACTTTTTTGCTCATAAAAATTGGATTCATATTTCCAGGACCATACGGTGCAAATAGTTTTAACCACTTAATCAAAACATCATCAATTTCTTGAAAATTAAGTTCATCAGCAATGTGGATTTGTGGCTGAATATCATCTAATGAAAGTTTATTTCTTGCATATTCATTGAGCTTTTCCTCAAAAATCGCAATATATTCTGGCATAATTGATAGACCCGCAGCATATTTATGCCCGCCAAAGCTTATCAAGTAATCCTGAAAATGAGATAGGCATTCAAATATATCAAAATTTCTTATACTTCTTCCAGAACCACTTCCTTCTCCTTCTGAGAGTGTGAGCAGGATAGTAGGTCTGTTGTATTTTTCTACAATTTTAGAAGCAACAATACCGACTACTCCCGGATGCCAGTCCTTATCAATTAACACAATAAAGAAAGTTTCATTTAGGTCTTGATATTTTGATTCAATCATATCACATGCTTCATTAAAGGTTTTCTGGTCAATCTGTTGCCTTTTCTGGTTTTCCTTATGAATAGAAAGTGCTAATAATTTTGCTTGTTCTGGTTTGGTAGTTGTCATCAGTTCTACTGCTCTATCTGCACTTCCCATTCTACCAGCGGCATTGATTCTTGGAGCTATTTTGAAGACTACATCACTGGATTTTAATTTAATTTTCTTAAGCCCAGCCAAATCAAGCAAATAATTTAACCCTAAATTTTTTCTCTCCTCTAATTTTTTAATACCAAGAGCTGCTAATATTCTGTTTTCTCCTGTAAGAGGCACTATATCTGCAATTGTTCCTAATCCTGCCAGGTCAAAATAATCCCATATACTTTCAGGTTTATATTTTTCTAAATGATAAAAAAGTGCAGAAAGTAATTTTAACGCTATTCCCGCTCCTGCTAATTCGGAATACGGATAAGAAGAATTTTTTAGTTTTGGGTTAATTATTGCGTATGCTTTTGGCAAAACCTGCTTCGGCTTATGATGGTCAGTAACTATTACATCAATACCATTTTTATTGAGGTCATCAATCTCTTCAATAGCATTTATACCGCAATCAACGCTTATAACTAAATTTGCCCCCAAACTTTTTAGAGCCTTATTTCCGGTAAGAGATAAGCCATAACCCTCAATCATTCTGTTTGGGATATAAAAATCAACTTTTGCTCCAAATTTATTCAAGCCCTTGAGCAATATAGCGACTGCTGTGGTGCCATCCACATCATAATCTCCATAAATGAAGATTTTTTCCTGATTATGAATAGCTGTCTCAATTCGTTTAACCCCCTTTTCCATATCTGGAAGGAGAAAAGGGTCATGTAAATTATCAATATTTGGATAGAAAAATTCTTCTGCTGATTCAGAAGTGGTAATCCCCTTTTGTAAAAGCAGTTTGGCTATTTTTTGGGGACATCTAAGAGAATCCTGAAGGTTCTGAAGTTTCTCTTTATCTATTTCTATTGGGTTAACAATCCAGTTTTTTTTCATAAATCTCCAATCATAAAATTTTTTGAAAATGAATCTGCTAAAGAAAATAATAAGCCGAATTCTGTTTCCCAACTTAAAAAGGTTGGGACGACAATCATTTATCTGAATCAAACGTCACCGTTTGATTTTTGCGGTCTACCCGAGAGTATAACGAACAGAGCGATTCGTCCCGATAAATCGGGATCCTCTCTTATTTGACCTTGCACCAATAAGGTTTACCGAGCTTCCGATGTCACCATCGGAACTGGTGGTCTCTTACACCACCTTTTCACCCTTTCTCCCGATAGCCAAAGGCATATCGGGAACGGTTTCTTTTCTGTGGCACTATCTTCCCATCACAGGGACTTCGTGTTACGAAGTATTTTGCTCCTGGTGTTCGGACTTTCCTTCCCGATAGAATCGGGACGATTGTCTAATTTTCTTTAGCAGATTTTATTGGGAGGAACTAATATTCTTGAACAATTTTCACAGGTTGTTATTTTCTCACCTTTATAAACCTCAACAATAATTTGAGAACGAATACGAAAATGACATCCAGAGCAAACACTATTTTCAATAGAAGCTATTGCTTTACCATTTTTATGTTTAATTAGTAATTTATACTTTGTATACAAGTTTTCTGGAATTTTTTTTGAAAGATATACTTTTTTTTCTTCTAATTTTCTAATTAAAGTTATTAATTTTTCAATTTCATCGTATATTTTATCTTTCTCTTTTTCTAATATTATCTTATCTTTGTTAAATAGTTCTTCAAGTTTCTTTTTTTCTTCTTTAATGCAAGCTTCTGCTTCCAATAATTCTATAAGTTGCTCCTCAATTTCTGTATTTTTTTCTTTACGGTGAGTAATTTCAGAATTTAAAGCCTTATATTCTTTATTTGTTTTAACTAATAATAACTGATTTTCATATTTGTTAATATCTCTATTATTTATAGTGATATCGAGTTCTAATCTCTTTTGCTGATGCAGATTTTGTTCGAAACGCTGTTTAAGATTTTTTATTGATTCTTCTTGAGCATTAGATTTTTTTTCAAACTCTTCAATAATTTTTGGTAATCTCTCTTTTTCTTTTATGGCTTTAGTAATCTTGTTATCTAAACTTTGCAATTGACAGAGAATATCAATATCACTTAACATGAAGACTCCCTTATAAATATATTTTATAGCAAATTTTGTATATTGCTATTGCTAAACTGAATTTTAAATTTTTACTCAGGATTTGAATTTTCATAATTATAAAAAAAGGCATTTACGGATTTACATAAATGCCAAAAATAATTTGCATAAAGTGCATTTGTGAAATATTAGTTCTTTTGTTGAATAGTTTTTTGGTTTATTCAACAACATAATTAGTTTCAAAATTTTATATTTTTTATTCATCTATTCTTAGTGACAAAATCATCATTTACTTAAAAGTTTGTCAAATTTTTATCTTTTTGAAGGATTTATTTTATTAGAAATTTACCTAAAAAACTTTTTTTCAAAAAAACAGCATTTTCCGAACACATTTCAATACAGCATAAGCAGAGAGTACATTTGTCTCTATCCAATTGCGGGATGGGGGACTCCTTAATAATTGCAAGTGCAGAGACAGGGCAGGATTTTACACAATTACCACATTTAGAACATTTATCAGGCAGAAAATCAGGATATGCCCAGAAAAATTTTCTTATAAATCTTTTGAAAGGATGGGAAAATAATCTTATAATTTTGTTTGTATTTTTACTCTTTCTTATATTGACATTCTCAAGTTTATAAGTTTCTTTAAAATCGCCTTGTAATTGTATCTCCTGATGAGAAATTCCATATCTCTCTGCTGCAAACATAATAGTTGGTATCTTTTTCGGATTGTATCCCATCATTTTTGATGCACAGAAATCAAGAGCAATTGCTTCTGGGCTTCCCAAAATCACTCCAAAATTTTTACTATCACCAGAAGAGGGACCATTGCCATCCATACCAATGATTCCATCCATAAGATTAAAAATAATTTTATCTTTAACGAGTGAATAGATATCCACAACAATCTCTGCAAATTTTGTGGGATGAGGAGCAATTCTATGATAATTTGATTTAGCTAAACCCGGGACGATTCCATACATATTTTTTATTGCACCTGTAAAAAGAGTTAAAGTATGAGTTTTCAATTTCGGCAGATTGATTATCGCCTGACAATCTAAAAATGGTTTGTTTATTATGTATTCCGGTTTTTCACCAAACTTATAAATTCCTGATTTAACTGGCTCCAATATTTCAATATTATATTTTTTTGATAGATTCAGAATTCCGCATTTTTGAAGAACCTCATTATATTTTACATTACCACCAGGATTATCAAATAGCGAAATTTCTATATTATAATCTTTCAAAAGTTCTACCAATGCAGCGATAAAAATGGGATGGGTTGTTACCCCTTTTTCAGGGGGATAAGGACCTAAGAGATTCGGTTTTAGTAAAACTGAATTGAGGGATGATAACTTACTTATAAAATTAGATGATGAAAATATATCAAAAAAAATTTGCTTTATCTTTTTTATATCATAATTTTTACATTTTTTTGCAACTACTTCAATCATTTTTTAATTCTTTAAATCAAATAGGTGTAATTATTTTTTCAAAACAGGAAAAAACTTTAAGCCATCTGGCACAATATATGATTTGTAATTCTTATTATGTTTCTTCAAGATAAAATTGATACAATCCTTTAATGAACTCATAGGAATAAGATGAAGTTCTTTTACTTTTTCTGGATTCATACTGCTTAAAAACAGAATGTCTGCTTTTTTCAGGCATTTACCTATTCCAAAGGCACGATGTTCATCAACTTGAATATCTTCCTTTTTTATTGCAAAAAGTGCATCCAAATTTTTAACAGAGAGCAAAATTCTCTCCATTTCATCCTGGCCAACGCCATCTATACATTCTGCGACCAGAACAATTGTCCCACCTTGTTTAGTTAAATCAAAGACATTATTAGCGCATTTTCGTGACAGATTGAGGTCAACATCTTTTGGATAGCCCCCAGCTGAGACGAATACAACATCAGCCAATTGATTAAATTTTACAGAATGGTCTCTTTTGAAATATTCAACACCAGTTTGAAAAACTTTATCAATATCTCCAGCAAAGCATTGTACAAATTCATCTTTATTATTAACCACCATATTGACGCAGAAATCTATGCCAACTTTATGTGCGGCTTCGCACATCTCAAGATGGACAGGATTACCTTTTAATCTGCCTAATTTTGCATTATCATAAATAATATTGGAATGGTTTGCACGAATAGTTTCATACCCACAGACTCCAGGCAAGATGGACTTTCTGCCGCCACTAAAGCCAGCAAAGTAATGCGGAACAATAACTCCTATTGTAATTAAAAAATCAGCATTGGCAACAGTTTTGTTAATCCAAAGTTCGTTTCCACTTTTCATTTTTCCATAATAAACTAAATTGTTTGCCCGACAATCATGATTTTCAAAGTTGAAATTATCAACAACCCAATTCCCATAAAGAGACCGTATTTCATTTTCAGTCATTTTTCTGTGTGTGCCATTGGCTATTACAAACCGTATCCGTCCTTTTTTAATGTTAGTTAAAAATATTTCGTCAACTAATACTTTAGGCAATTTTTTATAAGGAAAAGGTCTAGTTTGGTCGCTAACAAGTATTACCAGATTTTTTGGATTTTTCTTATCTATTAATTTTGAAAGCGGTTCTGTGCCAATAGGGGAGTTGAGTTTTTCTTTTACTAATTGATCAGGATTCTCATTCCCATGAATAGATTTCAACTTAAGAATATCAATTACATTTTTTAATGGAATACCAAGCTCTTTGTAGCCAATGCCATATTTTAATTTGATATGCATAGTTTTCAATACAAATTTAAAGAGTTATTATTCATATTTTCTATGAAATCAACCGCAAATGGACGCGAATAAACCCTATTAGATAGTATCCCATTAGATTTCAAGAGTTAATGATTATAAGAACATCTAACAGGGTAAACGCTAATAAATTTAGCATAAAAAATTTGGGATAATTCAATTCCCGATTCAACTGATTTAACCGAATAATAGTCCGTATTTCGTTAAATGGTTTCGAGACTGGAAAAGGTTTACCGGTTACCGTCAACCGTGTCGTCTGACGCATAACGGAAGCCGATTCAAACCTCACAACCGATAGACGATAACCCTGGTAAACTGGTGAACTGGGAAATTGGCAAACCGATTCAACCAATTCAACTGATTCAACCAGTTTAATGCGCTTCCAGCCAATTTTTACCATTTCCAATATCAACAACTAATGGAATAATATTGCTATATTTTGGTGGCAAGACTGATTCCATCTCAGTTTTAATCAAATTAATGTATTTCTCAATAATATCAGTTCTAACTTCAAAAACCAGTTCATCGTGAATTTGTATTATCATCTTTATCTCATCACCTTTATCTTTAATTTTTTGATAAATATTATTCATTGCGATTTTGATAATGTCAGCTGCAGTTCCTTGAATAGGCATATTTATAGCAGTTCGTTCTGCAAATGCCTTAATCTGATGATTGCGACTGTTTATGCCAGGTAGATAGCGCCGACGGTTAAAAATGGTCTTCACATACTCATTTTTGTGAGCGAACTCAATGGTCTTGTTAATGTAATCCTTTACTTTGGGATAATGCGAAAAGTAGTTCTCAATAAAGTCCCGTGCCTCTTTACGAGAGATACCCAAATCTTGCGATAGAGAATACGAACCCATCCCATACATAATACCGAAGTTTATCACCTTTGCTTGTCGTCTCTGATTGGGAGTTACTTCATTTTCCTTTACCCCAAATACAAGAGCTGCTGTTTGTGCATGAACATCTCCACCTTTTTGAAAATTTGCTATAAGATTCTCATCTTTAGAAATAATTGCCATTACACGCAATTCTATCTGAGAATAATCAGCAGAAAGAATTGAAAATTCAGAACGCTGTGGCACAAAGCCTTTTCGCATTTCTCGACCAATCTCTGTGCGGATGGGAATATTTTGCAGATTTGGCTCTGAACTTGAAAGCCGACCGGTTGCAGTTACTGTCTGGTTGAATGATGAGTGAATACGACCTGTTCTTGGATTAATCAGTTTTGGCAAAGCATCCACATAAGTTGATTTTAACTTCTTTAACTGACGATATTGAATTAAATTTTGGGCAATTTCATAATCTCTGCTCAGTTTCGTTAGAACCTCTATATCAGTTGAATAACCAGATTTGGTTCTTTTGATAATAGGTAGTTGCATTTTCTCAAATAATATTTTTGATAATTGTAATGGAGAATCTATATTAAAAATTTCCCCAGCAATTTGATGAATATCTCTCTGTAAAATTGCCAGTTTGAGTTCTAACTCCTTTGATAGTTTTGCAAAGAAAATCTGGTCAACAGAGATTCCGTTTCTTTCCATATTTGCAAGTGTTTTGACTAAAGGCATTTCAATCTTAAAAAACAGGTCCTGCATATCCAATTCCGCTAACTTTTTCTCAAAAACTTTCCATAACCTAAAAGTAATATTAGCATCTTCACCAGAATATTCTGTGGCATCTTCAATGGGAGTTTCAGTAAAACTCATCTGATTTTTTCCTTTCTTACCGATAAGTTCTTCAATAGGAATCATTTTATGATGTAAATATCGTAAGCTAACCATATCAAGATTATGCCGATGTTCCTCTGGCGAAAGAAGATAAGAAGCTATCATCGTATCAAAATATAGATTTGAAATTTCTATTCCCTCGTTTTGGAAAATCATATAATCAAACTTTATATTATGACCTATGAAGTATTTTTTATCATCTTCTAAAATTGGTTTTATAGAAGGTAAGACTTCTTTAGCACTTAGTTGCTTTCCAATATAATGTCTAATTGGAATATAGTAAGCTTTACTGTTTTCAAAACAGATTGAGATGCCAACTATTTTGCCGTTAATAGGGCTGCAAGAGTTTGTTTCAAGATCAATAGAGATTTTTTCCTGTTTCTGCAATTCGGACAAAAGTTTCTCAAATTCTGTTTCATTATTAACTGTACAATACTCAATTTTTTCGGTAGGTGAGGCATCTTTTTTACTTCCAAAATATTTTAGAAATGTGTTCAGTTCATATCGTTCACAGAATTCTCTTAAATCTTCATTAAAAATATTTTGAAGGGTAAAGTCCTCCAGTGATACATCTATTGGCACGTTGCGGTTGATGGTAACCAATTCCTTTGATAAAATTCCCTGCTGGCTGAATTTTGCCATATTTTCTTGTATATGCTTTTGTGTTATTTTTTCGCTATTTGCCAGAATATTTTCCAAACTGCCAAATTGCTGAATCAATTTTTTTGCAGTTATGATGCCAACTTTTGGAATGCCAGGAACATTATCAGCAGAGTCGCCAGTCAATGCCAGAATATCAATAACCTTATCAGGAGTGGTGCCAAACTTCTTTTTAACCTCTTCTTTGCCAACAAACTTATCTTTTGACAAGTCAAATAAACTAACCTTATCGCTCACAAGTTGATAAAAATCCTTATCGCGAGAAACGATTACAACATCGCAGTTGTCAGAGAATTTTTGTGTGAGAGTTCCAATTATGTCATCAGCTTCAAAGCCAGGCAAGGATAAGTGGGGGATATTGGCAGACTTTACTGATTCTTGAATCGGTTCTAATTGGTCAAGCAATTCTTCAGGCATTTTGTCTCTTGTAGCCTTATACTCTGGATATTTCTTGTGACGAAATGTAGGTTCTCTTTCATCAAAAGTAATAGCAAAATACTTTGGATTAAATTTCTCAATTATAGAAATAATTGTACGAAGAAAGCCAAAAATAGCGCTGGTGTTTTCTCCTCTTGAATTTATCAAAGGCCTATTCTTAAAAGCATAAAAAGAGCGGTAAATAACCGCCGTACCGTCAATGATATAAAGTTTCTCTTTCATAATAAAATCAAATTTCCAAATTCATTATCAAAGTGTCAATAATAAATTGACAAAAAATTCTAATTAGCCACAAAGACCTCAAGGCACAAAAAAAATTATAGATTTTAAATTATGAAAAAAATCATTTTTATTATTTTTTTGACTATATCTACTCAGCTTATTGCAAGTGAATATTCAGTTTCCTATGTGAACTCATCCAGAAAGGACCATTTGCTTGTCGTGAAACTGGATAATCGGAATTACTTTAATATCTATGATTTGGAAAGAGTATTTGATGGAAAAGTTAGTATTGAACCTAATTCACAAACTATTACCCTTACTATTTTTGAGAAAAAATGTAAGTTCTTCTTTTATACCAAATGGGTAAAATTTGGCAACCAAAATTACAACTTGTATGCTGACATCAGAATAGCTGATGGCAATTTTTATGTTCCAGAGCATTTCATTCAATTATGTAGCAAAAAACTTTTTTCAGAATTAGTTATTATAGAGGGAAATTGCATTATTGTTAATCTTTCTTCAATGGAAAATTTTTTGATAAAGAAAATTGTCATAGACCCAGGACATGGAGGAAAGGACCCAGGAGCAGTTGGAAGAATTCTAAAACTAAAAGAAAAAGATATTGTTTTGGAAATCTCAAAAGAAGTAAAAGAATTATTGAGTAAAAATCTTGATGTAGAAGTGCTTCTTACTCGGGAAACGGATAAATTTGTATCATTGGGAGATAGAACTGATTTTGCAAATAACCATCAAGCAGACCTTTTTATTAGCATTCATTGTAATGCAGCGTATAATAGAAAAGCAAATGGCACGGAGGTTTATTACCTTTCTCCGGCTAAAACTGATGAAGCACGAGCAGTAGAGGCTCTGGAAAATGATGCTATCAGATTTGAAGACCCAGAGAGTATTAAACGCTACACAGATTTAGATTTTATTCTTTATGATATGCGTCAAAGTGAATACCTGATTGAGAGTATAGAATTGGCAGAGATATGTCAAAACTCCTTGGTGAAAGAATTAGACACAAAAGATAAAGGAGTTAAGTATGCAAACTTCTATGTGCTAAGAGGGGCATTTATGCCCGCTGTTTTGGTAGAGGTGGCATTTCTTTCTAATAAATGGGAAGAACAAAGATTGAAATCAAGTTGGTTCCAGAATCAAGCTGCTAAAGCAATATATGATAGTATAAAGCAGTTTAAAGAAAAATATGATAAGATGAATTAGAAAATCCAAATTTCAATCCCCAATTCAATTGGGGACAAATATCAGATCAAATACAAAATTCAAATACTAAAGAATATAAATCCAAAAACTTGTCATTTATAAATTTGGATTTCGTTTGGCATTTGACCTTTAATATTTGACATTAAAAGATTCAAAAAAGTTGACAAAATTTTTAATTAAATTCAATTTTATATTTAATAGTAACAATTTTGATTTTTGACATTTACATAGGGGGTGACAGGTTTCGACAGGGACTGTGGGTGCAGGAATAGCATACCGGTGAGGTTACCTGTTCTATCAATAATAATGTTGAATAAATATATGAGGAATGTGCCTAAATTACAAGTGAATATTGAAAGAATGATTCATATTATAAACGAGGTCAAACGGTTGCGGTTGAGCGACTCGCTGCGTTTTACGGCAATCCCCGCGGACGCGGGGATAGAAGTGCCGTTTACCGTTTTCCGTCAACCGTTTCGAGTTGCGCAACCGTTAAACGATACCCTATCTATTAATAAATTTGGCATTATGCACATCCCTCAAATATAACTGAGAGGTATAACAAGATGGCAAGAAAAACTATAACATTAGAGACAATTCATAGTGATTTAGAATTTGTTAGAGAAAAAATTATAGAGATAGCGAAGCACATGGTTGACATAGATAATATATTGACTGAAGATGATTACAAAGCTCTTAAGGAGTATAAAAAAGAAAAATCTGAAGGAAAATTAATCTTGCATGAGGTTCTTAAAAAAGAGTTGAATTATAATGCTTGATATTAGATATTCCAACAAGGCTGCGAAATTTCTAAAGAAATCCAATGGAACTCTTGTCAAAAGAATAATAGAGAAGATAGAGAAACTCAGAGAAAATCCGTTTATTCATGATACAAAAAAGATAGTAGGATCTAAAGGTTTATTTAGAGCGCGAGTTGGAGATTACAGAATACTTTATGAAGTAGATTATAAGAACAATTTAATTGGCATTATAAAAATTGATAAGAGATCAGATGTTTATTGAGAAAATATCAGCAATAATAAAAAACAAGGTTGACAAAATATTTACTTATTATTTATATTGATATTTATAGCTTTGTTCTTCAATAGATACATAGGGGGTGACAGGCTTCGACAGGGACTGCGGGTGCAAGAATAGCATACCGGGGAGATTACCTATCCCGTTAAAAATGGTGATATCAAAATTAATTGCAGATGAAAATCTCGCATTAGCTGCCTAATAAAGTAGCTACATTTGGACTGAAGTTGCCATTTGCTTCTATTCAAATGCCGATTAAAATGGCTTTGATATTGTGATGTCTATAAGCAATATTGAAATTTATAGACTGGTTCTGTTCAGATTTGTCTGCTGTTCTGTTCAGAATGAGAAAATACAACAGAATAAGTATGTAGAAGTTCTTGCAACCAAATCTCTGGACGCGGGTTCGATTCCCGCCACCTCCACCATCTTTCGCACATTTATTTCATAAATGAGATCCAGATGGCAAGCCATATTTTAATTATTTATTCTATTCATGTCTAAAGTCAATTATTTAGTGCGAAAGATGTCTTCCGTAGTCTTGACGGAGGAAGACACTATTAGTTATAAATAATGTATTATACTTACATAATTGAAAGTAAAACAGATCCAACAAAAAGGTATATTGGCTATACCTCTGATTTGAAGAAACGATTAAATGCTCATAATACTGGAAATTGTGAATACACATCAAAATATAAACCTTGGACAATTAATACTTATATTGCTTTTAAAGAGAAGAGCAAGGCTATTGAATTCGAAAAATATTTAAAAAGTGGCTTAGGTCATGCTTTTGCCCAAAAGCACTTTTACTTTCGTTTTGAGCAAAACGAAAGTTGGTAAAACAAAAATTTTTTATGAACCTTTAGCTTTTGCTGTTTTTTTTATTCATATTTATCAATTCCAAAACTTGACAATAAACTAATATCATTACTAAATAAATAAAAAACGCCATCATAGCTCAGTGGTAGAGCAACTGATTCGTAATCAGTAGATCGTGGGTTCAAGTCCCGCTGATGGCTCCATATAAAAAAGTTGGAAAGTTTAAAGGTTGGAAAGTTTAAAGGTTTGAAGGTTAGCAAGTTTGAAGGTTAGCAGGTTTGAAGGTTAGTAGATTGGAAATAATGGTTTTAGATTAAAAAATGAATCCTTACAAAAAGAAAATCAATTCATTACGAACAGAATATTTTCTGACAAAAGTATTAGAGAATCTTTTACTACTTTTGTCTATCATACTGATTTTATCTGTTGGGTCAAACTTCGTTATAAATGCATTACAAAATGATTATTCAATTCTTTCAATAATAGTAATTATATTCAAATCTCTTTCTTTAATAGCTATCCTATTTTATATTATTAGGATAATCTTATCATTTCATTCATTAGAATATATTGCAAAAAAAATAGCAAATATCCATCCAGAACAAAATGAGATAATCCTTTCCAGTCTGGAATTTGAAAATGATAAGTCTAAAACATTTTACTCTGATGAAATCATTAATGCTAATATAAAATTAGCAAATGAGATTGCAGATAGAATTAAATTTAAAGACATATTTCCATATAAAAAATTACTTTATTCACTGAAAATATTTTCATTTATTCTTTGTATATCTATTATTTCTTTTATTATAAATCAAGAAAGCTACGATACATTTTACACTGCGATAACTAATATAGAAGGTTTTGCTCCAAAATATGATAGAGAAATTAAAGTCTTCCCTGGAGACATTGTATTGCTAAAAGGAACTAATCAAAAAATCCAAATTGAAAATTATTATTCTGAACTAAATTACACTTTGAATTACGAACAAAATCTCAGGTGGAAATCGGTTGATCTAAACAAAAATTATTACATATTCTATAACATTAACGACAGCATAAGGTACTATATTCAAAATGATTTCGCAAAATCAGATTCTTTCATCATAAATATATTAGAAAAGCCAACAATAAAAAAATTAACCGTTGATTACTCATTTCCTGCGTATTCAAAACTTTCTAATAAAGTTGAGGAAGATGCTTCGGGAAATATTATTGCACTAAAAGGGACCAAAATCAAACTTACATTGGTAGTTAATAATAATCTTTTGGAACACCGTATTGTATTTTCTGATGGCCAAACAAAAGTATTGGAAAAGATAGATGATTTTTTGTATTCAACAGCATTTACAGTTGATAAAAGCCTTTCATACCACTTCTATTTAGAAGATATATTGAATAATAAAAATCAAATAATTGAACGCACGATTTATGCTGAGGAAGACATACCTCCACGAGTTGAAATTCTTTTCCCAGCAGAGGATAAAATTTTAGCTCAAAACTTAAAAGAAGATATTGAATTTCTTGCAACAGATGATTTTGGAATTTCTGAACTTCAAATTGTTTTCAAAAAAAATAACGAAGAATATTCTTCCCGAACTATACAAAAGGACATGGAACAAACATCTCTAAAAGGCACATACACTTTTGACATAAACGACCAGAATCTCTTGCCGGGTGATGTAATCTTTTATTATTTAATTGTATACGACAATTGCACGATTCCAGACAGACAGAGTGATAAATCAAAAATCTACTTGCTTAAGTTTCCTTCAATAGAGGAATTATATGAAGAGATACAAGCCCAGCAAGAAGATAAATATAAAAATCTACAAGAAACACTAAATGATGCTCAAAAACAAAAAGATAAATTTGATGAAATAAGACGAAAATTTCTAAAAACTGAAGAGATGGATTGGGAAGAAAAGGAAGACCTAAAATCTGTTCTTAAAAATCAGAAGGAATTAGCAAAAAAATCTGCAGAAACTGCCGAAGAATACAAAAAGTTTATAGACCAAATTGAAAAAAATAAAGCCGTGGCTGATGAAACACTGGAAAAGTTGAAACAAATCCAGGAAATAATGGAGGAAATTGCTACTCCCGAGCTAAACGAAGCATTGAAAAGATTGCAGAATGCTATGCAAAATATCAATCCAGAACAGATGAAAAAAGCATTAAATAATTTTAAGTTTTCGCAAGAAGAATTCTTAAAAAAGTTAGAAGAAACTCTGAATCTTTTGAAGAGCATAAAATTAGAACAGGATATGCAAAAATGCTTACAGCAAGCAGAAGAACTGGAAAAACTGCAGAAGGAGTTAAACAAGAAAACAGGTGAAAAAGTAGAGGAGAATAAGAATTTAAGCGATTTGGCTGGCGAACAAGAGGATATTTCCGAAAAATGCGATAATCTTCAGAATAACCTTGAAAATTTAAGTAAGGAACTTACTGATAATCGGGAAAAACTGGCAGCACAAGAATTGCAAAAGGCTCTTGAGCAAATGGAAAAAGATAAACTACCAGAAAATCTTGAAAATGCTACACAACAAATGCAGAATAACAATCCTATGGGGCTATGCTCAAATCAAAGCAGTATACAACAAAGTTTTTCTCAACTAAAACAATCAATACAAATGGCACAGAGTATGATGCAATCGGCTATGCAAGCACAATTTCAAACTTTAATTGAACAGGCATTGTTTGAACTTATCTATTTCTCAAAACAACAAGAAATAATATTAGATAAAAAGTATACTTCCTACGATATATTAGATAAGGAAGTTGGGATTTATGAAGGGATAAAAAATTCAATTAATCATCTGTATAGTATGCCGCTTATTATGTTGGTGATTAACCCAAAATTCTCTGCTCATACAGCAGAAACATTAAGCCAACTTGAAAGTATATTTGAAAAGATAAGTGAAAGACGAAATTATAATGTTCAAAAAGACAAAAATGAGATTTACACTTCAATAAACAAGATGATTATTGATTTATTGCAATCTCAAAGCCAGATGTCACAATGTAAAAGTGGGGGAGGGGGGATGCAGCAATTAATGCAACAACTCCAGCAAATGTCGCAAGGACAAATGGCTATTAATTTCCTAACGCAAGCACTACTTGAACAAATGATGCAACAAAGTCAAGGATTGACCCCTCAGCAAAGAAATATGTTGGACAGAATCATCGGGAATGAAAAACAGATAAAAGAAAATTTAGAAAGATTACTACGAGATTTCCCTGAGGCTGAAAAACTTCTCGGTAATCTTGAAAATATTAAGGAAGAAATTAAAGAAGTAATCAAAAAACTTGAGAAAGGTATTATTGATAAAGAACTTATAGAAAAACAACAGAGAATTCTTTCACGACTTCTGGATGCACAAAAATCAATTCATCGTCGGGATTATAGTAAAAGAAGAGAATCAAAAAGTCCAGAACAACAAGAATACAAAATACCAGATTCATTGAAAATTGATACCAAGACCATCCAAGTGAAAGATATCCTTAAATTTATTAATGAAAATTATCCAGAAGAATATCATCGCTTAATAAAGGAATATTTAGAAAGAATTCAAAATGAGTGAATAAAACTCTAAACTTAAATTGTAAAACAAAATTTATTTAATAAGGAAATTTATAAAATGCAGAGCAAAATTACTTATATTATATTATTTATAGGATTGTTTTTTAGTTTAAATTTTTCATTATATTCATATCAGAATGAAGATTTTATCAAATTTAAACTTAAGACTGCAAATAATTATGAAAAATATAAAAAATTCACCAAAGCAGAACAGTTATATAAAGAACTTCTTACTCAATTTCCTCATAATTTTCAAGTTATACAAAGGTTATCAAATCTATATCTTTCTCAAAAGGAATTTGATAAGTTAGAATTATTATTAGATAATGAATCTGAATATATAAATGATGAATTTTCCGCACTTACTCAAATAGAAATGTATCTTAAAATGAATAAATTTAAGGATGCTGAAAATACGGCAAATAATTTAATAAATAAAAATAAAAAAGATTACAATATTTATAAAAGAGTAGCTTTAGTTTATATGCGGAATGCTCACTTTGATAAAGCAATAGAAATGTATAAATCTGCAAGAGAAATATCCAAAAATCCAATTTTATTTGCTAATGAGATGGCTTCAATTTATAAATTTCAAATGAACTTTCAAGAAGCAATTGAAGAATATCTCAATATGCTTGATAAAAAATCATATAAATTTATTAAATATTCTTTAGAAAAATTAGATGTAAATAATGAGGAAATAATCCGAGCAATAAAACAAAGACTAAAAAAGTCAAAAACAAATTTGATGAGTTCGCTCTTAGGAGAGTTTTTATTGATTAATAAAGATTATGAAAACGCATTTAGAATATACAAAAATATTGGAAATGATGCATTATTACAGTTTGCAGATATTTGTGCAAAGAAAGGTTTAATGTTTTTGTGTATTCAAAGTTATAAAGAGTTTCTCAATATCAATCCACAAACTCAGTTAAAAATTAATATTTATAACAAAATGGGTGATATTTATTATCAAATGCAGGAGTATAATGAAGCATATAAATACTATCAAAATGTTATTAAGTTATATAATAGAACATATAAAGGCAAACTTCCAATAAGTGAAGTAATTAATGCATATTATAGTTTAGCAAAAATTGAGCTTTTTTATCATAATGCACCTGATAAAGCAAGAGAATTTATTCTACAAGCCCAAAATCTACCTCAAAGTATAAGTGATATGGGCAAATTTTCCATCTTACTTGCTGATAGTTACTTATATGAATCTAATTATGATAAAGCCGTTTCTATTTACAAAGACATATTATCCAATAGCAGATTTGATGATGATATTCATTCTCTTGTTAATTATAAGCTTTATTTAACTTTTATCTTTCAAAAACAGTATAATAAGTCGGATTCATTGTTCCAAAATTTTATAGCTCATAATTATGAAAGCATTTATTTGAATGATATTGTTTCTATTAATAAGTTTTTTCATCATATCAATATTTTATCATATAGTAATGAACTTATAAATGGATTTATGTCTTTTCTTAAAGCATTAGAAACCTTGAATACTAAAGATGTAGAATTAAATTATAATAGAATATTAGGTGCATGCCAAGATTCAACTTGTATCACTTTTTTACAAAATAAAATTGCAGATTATTATTTTGAGACATTTCAATACGATAAATCTTTAAAAAAATATCTTCAACTATCTGAAAATGTAAATAATGAGATACTTAATGAATATGTTCAAAAAAGAATTGGAGATTGTTATTTTAAGTTAAAAAAATATGATTTGGCTAATGAGCAATACAGAAATTATTTAATTAATTATCCTACAGGAGCTTTTGCACCGGAAGTTAGAATCGTTCGTAAAGAGATAGAAATGTAATGTCTGATAAGAGACATTATGTAAACTTGCAAATGTTTTTTCAACCAGCACATATAGAATAAGATAGAAGACCTTCCCCTATAATGAAATTTTCTTGACAATTTATTAAGAACATAAAAATTCAAAAAAAATTTATTAAATATGAGTTTACTATAAAAAACCCGCGAAATACACGAAATACTCGAAAATGGTTCGTGTAAATTCAGTAATATCCGCATGTATTTTTCGCGTATTTCGCGGGAGATACCTTTTTAGAATGGACTCAAATATTTTTATGAAAAGGATTTGATATGAAAAGTATGACTGGTTTTGGGATTTCAGAATTAAATAAGAATGGTTTAAGCATTAAGGTTATTACAAAATCATTAAATGATAAATATTTATCAATTAAATGTAAAATTCCTCAAAATATTCCTGAATATATTGCTTATAAAATAGAAAAGCATATCCCAGGTCTAATTAGAAGAGGAAGTGTTTTTGTTAATCTTTCAATTATTGATAAAAGGGATATTCCTCATTATTATGATAAATATAATAATGATATGAATAAATATTTGGAGTATATTCAAGAGATTAGAAAAAAATATGATATAAACACTTATATAACGATTTCAGATATTATTCAATTACAAAAATTACATGATTCCCCTACTGATGATATCTATTCCTCAAATGAATTTCAAGAATTGCTACTTGATTTAGTAGATAAATCAATTAAAAATCTTATTGAAGAAAGACAAAAGGAGGGTGATGATTTAGAAGAGTTTTTTATAAAATCAATAAACAAGATAAAAATATCATTATCTACAATTGAATTATCTCTTCCAGAATTTATACAGGATATTAAGATTAAGTTAATGAAATTTTTTGATGAGATTATTCCATCAAATTTAAATATGCAAAAACACGATAAAGAGAAATTTCTTACAGAGTTCTCATATTTTTTTGAAAAATCAGATATTACAGAAGAGATTGTCAGGTTTAAAAGTCATCTAAGAAAATTTCAGGAGTTAATATCAATAACAGATGAACCTGTAGGGCTTTCTATGGGTTTTGTAATTCAGGAGATGCAAAGAGAGATTTCAACAATATCAGCAAAATATAACAATATTTCAGTTTTTCCAGAGATTTTAAAGATAAAAGAAGAAATTGAAAAATGTAAGGAACAAGCATTTAATGTCGAATAATCCTAAAGATCCACCCATTGTGAAAAAACCGATATTTTCCTGGGTTTCATTCCCACTTGTTGAATTTCCAATACAAACTTTGTTTGTTTTTGCTTTCTTTATACTTGTTGCTTTTTTTGTTTTTACCATTACACATAATCTTTTCTGGGTTTTGCTATCATTATTTTTTCTTTTCACTTCTCTATTCTCCTATTTTTTGCCCACATACTACGAATTTTATGAAGATTATTTATTTGTGAAAGTATTAGTTTTTAAACGGGAAAGGAAGTATTCAGAATTCAAATGTTTCTATGTTGATAAAAAAGGAGTGATGCTTAGCACTTTTGCAAGACCGAGAGGACTTGATAGATTCAGGGGGCAATCAATCAGATTTACAAAGGAGCAAAAAGAAAAAGAAGAAATGTTGAAATTTCTTGATGAGAAAATTGGAAATCGTTTCTGATGCTAAAAAAAGGTCTATCTACAATAATTCTTAACTTCCTTTATAAGAATAAAAACAAGGAATTTACACCAGCTAAATTATCTAAAATATTTTGCATCAAAAAGCACAATTATACTAAATTTAAGAAAATACTCTATCAATTAGAGAAAAATGGGAAAATAAGAAGAAAAGGTAAAAAATATTATGTTAAAGCAATCTACAAAACAATGAAAGGTATTTTTGATGCATCTGCACTAACACAAAATTATTCTTTTGCTTTTGTAAAGACTGAAAAGGAAGATATTAAGGTCTTTGAAGAGAACTGCTTAAATGCTTATCATAATGATATTGTTGATGTTGCTATTATAAAGCGAAATCGTAGAGGTGCTGTTGGAATGATTATGAAAATTGTTGAGCGAAAAAATCAGATAGTAATTGGTAATGCTTATAAATCAGAAGAAAATCTCTATGTATTACCAGATAATAAGATGATAGATAATGATATAAAATTAGTTAATGCAGATAATCGTGTGATTGGGAAAAAAGTAGCAGTGCAAATAACTGACTGGGGGGAGCGTAATAAATATATTTTACCGATTGCGGAACTTTCTGAAATATTGGGAAACGCAGAGGATCCAAATATTGATTTAATCGCTGTTGTAAAGCAATATGGTTTGCCAGAAGAGTTTCCTCAAAATGCTCTTGATGTATCATCAAAATTGGAAGAACAAATTGATGTAGTTGAGATAAATAAGAGAAAAGATTTCAGAAATTTGACTACATTTACTATTGATCCCATTAGTGCAAAAGATTTTGATGATGCAATTTCTCTGGAAAACCTATCATTTGGTTTTAGACTTTATATTCATATCGCAGATGTTTCTCATTATGTTGAAGTTAACTCCCCTATCTTTCAAGAAGCTTATGAAAGAGGTACGAGTATTTATTTGCTTCAAAATACAATACCAATGCTTCCCACAAAAATTTGTAATAATTTATGCAGTTTGAAATCAGATAAGGAAAGGCTGGCAATCTCTGTAATTATTGATTATGATAAAAACTATAATCTTATTAATAGAGAAGTAGTTCAATCCATAATTCTTAGTGATGCAAGATTGAACTATCAACAAGTTGATAAATTTTTTAGAGGTGATGAAGATAATGGCATTGAAATAGAAATTAAAGAAAATTTATTAAAAATGCGTCCATTAGCTAATCATCTCACTAAAAAGAGATATGCAAGAGGAAGTCTGGATTTTGACCTGCCAGATTCTGAATTTGAGTTTGATGAGAATGGTTATCCTATCAATATTTTGAGAATTAAAGAGACAGAGAGTCATCTCTTGATTGAAGAATTTATGCTGGTTGCAAATCAATTTATTGCGGAATTGATTGCAAAAAAATGTAATTCAGGTATCTTTAGAATTCATGAGCCACCAGATCCGGTGAAAATGGGTGAGTTGGCTTTATTAGTAAAATCATATAATTATAACTTAAATTTTGCACATAAAAACCAGAATTTAGCATTAAAACAATTGTTGGACTCAATTAAGGATGAGAATCACCATAGGGCATTTGATAACTTGCTTTTACGCACTCTTATGAAAGCTGAATATTCTTACAAAAATCTTGGACACTTTGGATTAGCTTTAAAATCATACACCCATTTTACTTCTCCTATCAGAAGATTTCCAGATTTAGTAGTGCATCATCTTCTTAAACAGTATGTATTTGGATGTTCATCTCATAGATTTTCATTATCAGATATTAAAGCATTTGCAGTAAAATCCTCAGAAAGAGAAATAATTGCTTTAAATGCTGAAAGAACACTTGGAAAATTAAAGAAAAATCGGTTTATGACTTATAATATTGGGAAAATTTTTAATGCTTTAATAGTGAACTTCAATAACAAAAATATTTTTGTTGAATTGGATAAATACCCTATTGAAGGTTATATTCCTTTATCATCTATAATTGATGATTATTATCAGTTTAATCGCCAAAAATATTGTGTAATCGGGAAAAGTAAACATCGTAAGTTTTTCTTATGCCAGAAGGTTCAAGTAAGAGTTAAAAGAGTGGAACACAATATTGAATTTGAACTTTTTAGATAAATGAGTCCGCTATAAATACCCATGCCCGTTCTCCGTAGTCCCGATACATCGGGACGAAGGGTGAAAAGGTGTTAAAATTCAGTTTTTATTCCATTTTCCCATCCCCGATTAAGCCCGTTCCTGCCCCCGATTTAATCGGGGGGCTCAGGAATCGGGGATAAAAATGTGGCCTTCTATGACACTAATTTGCTTATAGCTAGTGGATTAGGTAGTCCGCAATTTTTGTAATATCACATTTCATGCCAAAGGCAGATCCTTCGGACAAAATTGGCGTCCACCCCGTTAGATAATTTTATTATCCGGGTGGAGATAGAAATAAAAAACTGAATATCTAACGGGGTTCATTCGCGGTTAAGGACTTTTTATAGTGAACTCATAAATATTATTTGAGTATTTTATGAAAGAAGAAATTGAAGAACAAGAAATTGTTAGCCTATGTAAAGCACAAAATAGTTTACAGTTAGATGCAATATCTGAAGTTCTAAAAGAGAATAATATCCCTTTTAGTTTCAAAAGAAAAGGTCTTTTTATTGGAAGGTTTTTTGAATACAGCGATAAAAAATCTTATATTGATATATTTGTTTATAGAAAAGATAAAGAAAGGGCATATGAATTGATAGAATTAATTCTTAAAACCCTTTCTTCATAATAAATTGAATTAATGAGTCCACTATAAAAACCCGCGAAACACACGAAATACTCGAAAATGGTTCGTGTAAATTCAATAATATCCGCATGTATTTTTCGCGTATTTCGCGGGAGATACCTTTTTTGAGTGGACTCATTAATAACTTTAGAAAATGCGTTAACTTTCAAACTCTCCAATCATATTTTATGTATTGCAAGCTTCTCAAGGTCTTCAATAGATTCAGCAACAACCTCAGAAAGTGTGGGATGAGCATATACGATTTTCACAGCTTTCTCAATAGTCATATCATTATTAATTAAAATTACCCCTTCTGCAATTAATTCAGTGGCATGTGGACCAATTATATGCATTCCAACTATTTTCTTACTTAGTTTATCAGCAATAGTTTTTACAAATCCAAAAGTATTGCCCAGTCCTAATGCTTTTCCATTGGCTAAAAACAGAGATTTCCCAATGAGAATCTCTCCATATTTTTCTTTTGCCCGGGCTTCAGTTAAACCAACTGACCCTATCTCAGGATTTGTATAAGTACAACGAGGAATATTTTCATAAAGTAATTCTTCAATTTTATTATCAGTTCCTTTTATTTTATTCTGTAAAATATCAGCAACAATTAAACCCTGTTTGCTTGCTGTATGAGCTAATAGCATCTTGCCGGTTATATCCCCTATCGCAAAGATATTATGAAGGTTTGTTTTGAAATTATTATCTATTTTAATAGTAGTATCCTCTTTTTCAAGAGAGCATTTTATAAATTCAATATTGCAATGAGGTGTTCTTCCAACACTTATAAGCGCCTTATTTGTAATAATCTTTTTTCCATTTGAAAGTTTTATATGTAATTCATCATTAATTTTTTCAACAGAGTCAACAGCAGTATTCAGATGGATTTTTATACCAGATTTTATTAAAGCTAATGCAAGTCTCTTGGAGATTTCAATATCTTCTGTGCTTACTAAATTTGGTAAAAATTCAATTATTTCAACCTTAACATCTAATTGAGAAAAAATCGATGCAAATTCACAACCAATTACTCCCCCACCTATAACAGCCAATTTTTCAGGTAGTTTTTTCATCTTCAGTATATCTTTAGAAGAAAGAATATTTTCACCGTCAAATTCTAAACTAGGAAGTTCTTTAGGAATGGAACCTGTGGCAAGTATGATATATTTTGCATTAATTGATGAATTCTCTGTTATGATTGTATAATCTTCATCATTTTTTTTAATTCCTGTAACTGTTTCATAAATTACTGGAATATCTCTCTTTTTGAAAAGAAATTCAACGCCAGAAACGAGTCTATCAACTATTTCATTTTTCCGTTTGAAAATTTTCTCGTAGTTAATATTTAGATTTTCAATACTAATTCCAAAATCATAGGCATGTTTTGTTTCAGTAAATAAGTCTGCTATTTTTACAAGAGTTTTTGTTGGAATACAACCCCAATTCAGGCAAATACCGCCAAGTCGTTCTTTTTCAAATACGACTACATCAATTTCATATTGTTTTAATCGTATTGCAGTTACATAACCTCCTGGACCCCCGCCGATAATAGCTACTGTATAATTTTTCACTCTTTATTCCTGATATGACTATTTTTGCTACTTGACCTGACAATCGCTTTGCTATTAACTTCAGGAGTGCCTTCTGCAATGTTCCTGTTCCCATATTTTTTGGTGGATTTGAAAAATTCTTTTAAGGTTTCTTTTGTTTGTTGGTTCATAATACACATTTTTCTTTTGTTACGAAATGCTTCATGATATTATTGGTTAAATAACAGTTAATTATCTTTAGAAAATTCTTTTCGTAATTAAACTGAAAGTTAATTGAATAGTTATTTTGATTCAAAATAACTACATCCTTTATCAACAACATCAGGAGGTATTTCTTTAGCTTTACCTTTATTGTGTTTAGGGAACCAAGTACATTTACCTAAAAAAGTATCGTTTTTTAAATCCTGGTATTTACAATTCCAACAGGACCTTTTTTTATTATTCATTTTGCAATCCCAAAATATAAATAAATTATTTTTAAATTTCCTAAATTCTAATCCAAATCAGAAACTCTTGATACAGGACCCCTGAAAGCTACATCTTCAAATTCTCTGAAATGAGCTTTACCACATCTTATTCTTTGTGCTTCGCTCTTTCTTAATTGCTGACCTTCAGATTTTGTTTCTGCAACGAAATAGACTTTCGTTTCATTCTTTTTGATCAAAGCCCAATCAGGATTATATTTGCCGATTGGTGTTTTTATATGGAACCAAAATGGAAGTTTGAAATAAAATTCAATATCATCTCTTGTTTCACATTCCTTCGCAAATTCATATTCAACATTTGAGTCGAGTGGAATTATATTATCGTATATTGTTTTCTTATTGTTCTTAATTTCAAATTTCAATTTATCCAAGTAGATAATAATTTCATCATCATCAAAAAGATGCATTTCGTATTCTTTATTTCCGATTTTTTCATATTTGATTCCATCGATAATCAATTCATTCAAAACTTCTTTAATCTCTTGTACAACAAAATCCATAAAGAGTTGCGGATTGATGAGAACATCCGGCAAACGATTTGAATTTTTCACAATCTGTAAAATAGTAGAACGGGTTAAACCCGTCTTATTTTGAATATAATTTAAAACATCGGGAATCAGAAATTCATTTTCAAGATAAATCTTTTTTGAACCTTTTATATCAAAGCCAACACCTTCATCATCATATTTTATCGCTGTTTTTGTGGATTTTAAAACTGTTTTTGAAACTGGTGGAATTTCCTTTATTTCATTCGAAGCTTTCTCGATCAAATCGGAACTTTTATAATTAACCCGATAAGTAGTTTTATATTTTATCCTTTCCCAGATTTCTTTAAAGTTTTCATCGAGTTCAAAGCCTTTCTTATATTCAACTTTTATTCTATCTCGTTTGTTTTTAATTCTACCTTTGAAAGAAACACCGCAATCATCTTCAATTTCTTTTTGAAGCTGCTTGGCAAAATCTTCATAACTTTCATTTGCTATCACAGTTAAGCGATTAATATTATTATCAAATATTCTTTCGCCATTCTGATTTACGGAAAGTCTCAAACCTCTTCCGATTTCCTGTCTTTTCTTAAGTTCGGATTTCGTTTCGTTCAAAGTGCATATTTGAAAAACATTCGGATTATCCCAACCTTCTCTCAAAGCAGAATGACTGAAAATAAATCTTAAAGGTTCATTTGAATCCAATAGTTTTTCTTTCTCTTTCATTATCAATTTGAAAGTATCGATATCAGCTTGAGATTTTGCAGACTTTTGAGAATCCTTAAAATGTCCTTTCTTATCCTGTGCAAAATATCCATTGTGAACTTCATTTATTGGGAAAGGAATTAAATTTTTGTAAGCAGTTTTTTCTGAATATTTTTTTAATATTTCCTCGAACCAAACTGCAATCTTTCCTTTCATAGAATTTACGGATTCATCATACTTCCTGTAATTTGCAACTCTATCAATGAAAAAAAGAGAAAGAACTTTTATCCCTTTCTTTTGCAAAATTCTCTCTTTTTTGAAATGTTCCTCGATTGTTTTCTCTATCTGGAATTTCATTATCTCATCTGATATCCCGCCACGAGATTCACCCACAAAAATATCATCTCCATTCGATAAAGAAATACATTCATTGGAAACATCTATCTCATTGATGATATAACCATTTTTGTATATTTCCCGATAATTTGAAAGCTTGTAAAGATCATCACCGACTTTTACAGATATAGCTTTTTTGATAACTCCGTTATCTGTATTTTGGATTATACGGATTCTCGCAGAAGTTCGGGTTGCAGTTGAACTTACTCTTTCCAGACTAATAAAAGCATCATTAAAATCATTCTCCGAAACTACTGAATCGACCTCGATATGTTTTACCAGACCGAGATCATAAGCCGGAACAGGATTCAAACTGTAAACTAGATTATAAAAGTTTG
>JACKQG010002064.1_pt1 | contig 26752 bp, 19 predicted proteins | sample 8237621 | NCBI WGS metagenome assembly JACKQG01 (sample SAMN15677084, study PRJNA649215) | marine metagenome | biome: marine; feature: Black Sea; material: saline water; isolation source: suspended particulate matter (SPM) from the Black Sea western gyre | collected 2013-06-09/2013-06-10 | depth... | reverse complement strand
ACGGACAAGACCGGCATTAAACCCCTGATCGGAGGATAGTTATGAAGAGAAATATCGTTATTGGACTGGCCCTGATTGTTGCGATGACCGGGTTCTTCGGCTGTGCCGGTCAGGAATTGGCCCGGCCGGATAGGCTGAAGCCCGTGTATTTGGATACCTGGCTCGACAACAAAGGGCTTGATCAGGTAGTGGAGGCCCTTAGGAGCAACTCCTTTATCAAAGGGAGGCCTTTCACCATTGCAAAGGGAAAGGGGGAAGCGGTTGGAGAGAGTATCAGCAATCAGATTGACCTGCTGACGGAAGGGCTCCGGGAAAGACTGGTCTCGCTATGCCTGCAATACCCCGAGATCAAGATCGTCAGAAGACATCCAGTATCTGTCCAGGATCGGCCGTACAGATTACAGGATCTCAGGTGTGGGGGTTATACGGAATATGAGGCCATCCTTCTAATAGATATTCTAAGGTATGGCCGGTTAGATGACGACCTTGTGGTGATAAACATCAAGGCTATTGACCTGAAGACCGGCAACTGGGTGCCCGGGCTTTCACTGCACAGAGAGGTTTCCCTCACACCGGAGCAGAGCAGAGACCTCAACACAGTTCATCCGGATGAATATCTGCAAGGCACAAAATATGTCCCATTCCTCCAATCACAGGGCGCTGAGATGGCCGCCTACCTCGCCAAGAACCTGAGCTGTATTTTCAGGGAGGCCGCGAGTGACAGAGAGATCAAGATCTTTGTGGATGCGTCACGGGTAAAAAGGAGAAATAATCACATCGTCTGGTTCCTGAAAAAACAACTCCAGTTCTGCAACGAAATACAGCTCGTTAATACAAAGGAAAAGGCAGACTGGGTACTCATGGCAGAGGCAAAGGAGACAGGCGCAGGGAGCGGGATCGGGCAGTTCTGGATCGATGCTTATGAGCGCAAAGGCGGGGAGCTAATCAAGGGACTTGCCACCTATGCATGTTTTGTGCTCGGGCCGGAAAAGCAGGCCTCTATCATTGGAAAATGGGAGATCGTCAGGCTTCCCTCAAGGGCAAAAGAGGGCCTTATGGAAATCGAGGCCCGGCCGGAAGGCGGTTTCACTGGCAATCTCTTCAATATCGGAGGGACAGTGCTTCGCAAGCGGGGGATATTCATAACTCTGAGCGGCAGTAATATTGACTGGTCATACTATGATGACCAAAAACAAAGAAGTGTTTCGGCCCAGGGGCTTCTGCTCGAAAATGGAGACAGAATCACCGCCAAGGTAACGACTTTCCCGGCTACAGAAAGACCCTATGAACAGGAACTGGCCCTGGTTAATCATCCATAAGCACTTTAAATCTTTGCGCCTTTGCGCCTTTGCGTGAGGCTTCTGAGGAACAATCTCATGTCTCAAGACGGATTCATATTAAGGAGTGTCCTGTACGGGATGTTTCTCGGCCTGGCAATTATCGCGGGCTGGCTTTATCACCCCCACATCCTGGCGCTGTTTCATTCTGAGGTCCCCGAGGTGGCAGACCACCTGACTGCAATAAAAGATAAGATAGAGAGAGTGAGGCTTCTTATCCCGACCCCGGCCCTTGACAAAGAGGAGACTATCCCTACCCGGGATGTGCCGGTAGCAGATGCTGAAGCGCCGGCCCCTGCAAAGCAAATGGTGCAAGATACTTCTAAGACCCAGCCTCGTGAGAAACAGACCATGTATCCCTTCTGGCGATTTGACGAGCGCAGGATAGCGGAGGATTTTATAGTCAAAATCGAAAAGAGAACGGGCGTGAATTTGAAGATAGGCGAGGAAGGCTACAGATATGTGGTATATATACCTGCAGTAAGCGAAGAGGAAAAAAGGCAAAAGGCAGAGCTGATCAAGCGAGAGACCGGGATCATCGGATTGAAAGATGGGGGCATGTGATCATGAAAATCAACAAAACCGGACTTGATCGTGCAATCATGCAGTCAACCATGCTCTTGCTTCTCCTTTTTCTGTGCGGTCTGTTGTCGGCCTGTGCGCAGCCCCACAGGGTGCGGATAAAGCCACCCGAGCCTCTTCCCGAGGTAAAAGAAGGGGCGAAAAGGCCATCGCCGATTGCAATAGACTGGCAGTCCATGGCCCAAAGCGAGAATCTACCGGATCACCTTACCGATTTTCAGCTCAAAATCCTTACGGAAAAACACGGGATATGTCCCGGACCGGACGGGAAGGATATGATCTTTTTGGGAAGGGGTGCCAGGCTTCAACTGGTTCTTAGATTCTCGCAGACCCCCTCAGCAGATATCAGGGCCGATAATTTTGTCGCCCGCATCGCAGATCTCTCTTTCCCATTTGTTAGGAGAACATCTGAAAAGACCTTCATGACCGACATCATTAATCTCGGTTCATTGAAACACGGGCTCAATACCGGTCCCTCTGGAATTTCCATATTGTATAAAGACAGAGATAGAGAGATCCTCTTGGGCGCAAAAGGGATGTTAGCAATTGATACCATTCCCCCGCCAAAACCCGTAAACTTTTATGTGACGGATACGGGACCCGACTATTTTTCTCTCACATGGGAAAGAGGAAAGGGAGAGATCAAAGAATATTCGGTACAGAGATGGGATTCCGGCCGGTGGCGCACGTTTCGCTCCGGTTTCAGCTCACCCCCTGTGCGCATAGATTCAAAGCCTGCGGGACGTGTCCGGGTCATGGCCATGGATTGTGCTCTCAACAGGGCATTTTCCCAAGAAGTGGCTCTCGGCCGGGGTCACAGATTAGCCATTACAAGAACCGGTTGCGGCAAAACAAAATATCTCGCCTACAGGGCAGCCCAGGTCTTGATCGATGAGGGATTTGTCAGGGAATATGTGAGCCCCTGGCTCAAGTCCAATGCAACACTTACCAATGGGGAGATTAACACCCTTATAGCCGAGCGTCATGAAGCCTGGGTCCCCCCCGGAATCAAGTTTACCCCGCAGAACAAGGCGAAATATCATAAGGAAAACGGCAAATGGTGCGCGGAAGTAACGGGCGTCCTGAACAGAACCCCATTCAAGATCTGGGCCGGCAATAAAGCAAAGATATTTAAGTCACAAAAAAGACATAGTATACTGGTAAATGCCGACGGGCCCGGTTCCGACATCTTAACCGGATATTTCAATCGGCAGGCATCCGGCCGCGGCCTCACCATCTACGAGCAGAAAGACACCCCGGCCATTTCGCCTGCCTACCGACTGAAAATAAACGTAGACTTGGGAAGGCCCCAGCGATTGAATGTCTATAGAATGTACTGCTGGTATGTAAAGGCAAGCATGAAATTCTCGACAAAATCCACTGGCAAAGATATTATCCTGCATCTAAGAGACGTCCCGGATATCGACATCAGGATATATGGAAAGAGCCTGGACCAGGCCATTCGGGGACAAGGACCCAACTCCTTTCACGAAAAAATAGCCACACCTTTTATAAAGAAGTTCATGAGCGAGTTGGAGCGCTTTTTAACTCCACGATAGGCCGGGGGTCGGAGGTCAGAAGTCGGAGGTCAGAGGGTTTTAATAATCTGCGGTAATCTGCGCCTGCCCCGTAGGTCCGGAAGATCGTACTGGGGTAATCTGCGGATGGAAAAGGAAGGTGGATTCTATGAAAACACGAAATGCAATAATTTTACAGGGTATCTTGCTTGCGCTGATCCTCATTTACACAGGTTGCGCAACAAAAATCAAGACTACCATGCTCACGCCAGCCAAGTCCCATGAAGCGTCTACGCTGAAACGTATCGCTGTATTACCGTTTTCAGGTCGAGGAGGCCGCAATCTCAACGCCGACATAGAGGCATTGCTCGTGAAGATCCGGGTCAATGGCAAACCCTATTTCAGCGTGGTTGAAAGGTCTGCCATCTGGAAGATTATGCGGGAGCAGTCTCTTCATTTGAGCGGCGCTGTTGATCAGAAAACTGCCGTCAAAATCGGCAGATTGGTGGGGGCGGAAGGGGTCATCCTCGGGACCGTCGCCCGGAACATCACGGAAGACGGGCGGTATTCGGAAACAAGATCAAAATGTGTTTCAAGAGACAAGGATGGAAAATGTAAAAAGAAGCGTCGATATAATGTTAGCTGCACTCAGAGGGACGCCTGGTTTTCTTTCATACCCAAGGTGGTCAATGTCGCCACAGGAGAGATCGTGGCCTCCGAGGTCCTCACTGCGCACACAACTGACAGGGTCTGCCGGGATTCAAGCCAGCCCCTCAGAGGAAGGAGGGAAATGCTTGCTGAGGCCAAAAGCCAGGCCCTTTCAAAGTTCCGGCTCATCATGGCGCCATACCATGTGACCATGGAGATCGTGCTTCTCGACGACGATGATTCAAACCTACCTGCCGCGGCAGAGGACAGGATCGAACGCGGCATCGAGTGGGCCGAGGCTGGCAGGATGGACAGGGCATGTGAACTCTGGCATGAGGCCTTTGACATTCACCCGCAGGGGTATGCAATCCCTTATCTTCTGGGCGTCTGTGCGGAGATGGCGGGGGATTTAGACAAGGCCTTGAAATACTATCAAAAAGCGGATAGAATGACGGGCAAACCTGTGGAAGAGATAAGTCAGGCCCTTGGGAGGATCAGGGTCAGGATAGGGAAAGAGACGAGGCTTGAGCAGCAGCTTCAGAGGTGAAAGGTGGTCTTGTCGAAGGGTAATGATCGATTAAGTGAAGGAGGAATATTATGAAGCGGTTTGGGTTGGCGGTTTTTATTGTTTTAATGGTTCTATCGGTTACCGGATGTGGGAAAAAATCAGGTCTTGAAGGTAAGGTCGTTGATGGCAAGGGCAAGCCCATGGCAAATGTCAAGATCATTGCAAAACAAGTACAGCCCATTAAGGGTTACGAGCAGTTTGAGGCGGTAACCGGCTCAGATGGCGTTTTCCATTTCAAGAAGTTATTTCCAACTTCAGAATATGTTTTGATTCCGTGGTTTGATGATTGGTCTTCGGCTCCTCAGCGTACTTTGAAATACGAGGCCAATAAATTAACGGCTCGTTTTAACAAGGAAGGTTGGACAACGGAAGATAAAATGAAGGTGCAAAGTGGGCCTGAAGGACAGACGATTATGCTTGCCTCACCCATGGTAATCCAGCCCTGCATTTCAACCGTCACAGGTAAGTTGGTGGATGGCCAGAAGAGGCCCATGCAAGGCATTAAAATTGTTGCCAAACAGGCTAATCCGACTCCTGGTTATGAGCGGTTTGAGGCCACGACCAGTGCCGACGGATCGTTCAGTTTCACAAAGCTTTACCCGGATTCACAATACCGGCTTATTCCGGGATGGAACTTTAAGACAGATGGGACTTGGACGGTCAGGACCAGTGGTGAACAGAAAGTGCTCCAAACTCCGTCTTTCCGGTTTATCCTGGCAAACGGGGTGGTAAGCGATCTCCGCACCGGGCTTCAGTGGAAAGCCGGTCCTGACAAAAATGTGAACTGGAATGAAGCGAGGTCCTGGGTGCGGAGTTTAAACCTTGACGGAGGTGGATGGCGGATGCCTACTACAGATGAGCTGAAAACCCTTTACAAGCAAGGTGCTGGTAAACGCAATATGACGCCTTTATTGAAGACTACCGGCTGGGATGTTTGGTCAGGTGAAACTAAGGGTTCCTCGAGTGCCTGGGCCTTCCACTTCCGTGACGGCGGCGGCAGGCACTGGTACTTCCGTAACACCCCCCACCTCCCCGGACGGGCATTTGCGGTGCGTTCCCGAAGCGATGGATAATTTGATTATTTAAATCGAGGGGGTAAAAGGGGATTTTATCCCCCTTTCCGCGACATTTTTTCAAAAGGAAAAATGCTAATGGGGGCTGGAATTACAGGCAAACCTGTGGAAGAAATAAGTCAGGCGCTTGGGAGGGTCAGGGTCAGGATGGAAAAGGAGAAGAGGCTTGAGCAGCAGCTTCAGAGGTGAAAAATAATTTAACCTTTCTTATGTTATCCAGTTAGAAAACTGTAAACCCTCAGCCATTTTTTGCTAAGGAGAAGATTGTAGATAGGATTTATCTGGAAACTACATACTCAACTAACTGGTGTCTAAATAGAAATTTGGTGAAATGGATATGTCAACTATATCTAAAAATAAAGGCTTAATAATTTTCATTGGCGTTGTTCTTATTTTTGGTATGTTATTTTGGTATTTTTTTATTGATACTCTTTCCCTTACAGAGGTTACTGGGCAACCAAAAAACCCTATTGCAACTATTTTTGTAAATTTAATAGATTTCGATACCGGTCTAACACGATATGATATTTATAATCTTGCAAGTAAAAGTGAATATTGGGAGAGGAGAATCCGTCAAGTAAATTTAATTAGAAATCCACAACAAAGAGAGATTGAAAATCAAAAACTTTTAGCTGAGATGATACAAGATCCTTCAATAAAGAAAATAGCCAAAAAACTCTTAGGATTTAGCACTGGGTCAGCAATTGCAATTTTAAGAGCTGCAAAGGCTTTTAGTTATTAACATCGTATTTACAATCTTTAAATTAATGGAGGTGTTGGTTATGAAATCGTTTCAGAAAATTGAGGTTTTTTGCGCTATTGGCTTGTTCATCTCATTTTTTTTGCCATGGGGTAAACTATTTTTCGCTGCTGTATCAGGATATGATTTAGCAGCCAACGTAGGTGGTGAGGCTAAAATTGCATGGTTAATACCGCTATCAAGTATTGCACTTATTATAGTGGCTTTTTCTGGCAGTAACACTAACACAGACAATTTGGGCAGAGTAAGTAGTATAATTGTCGGAGCATTGCCATTCATAGGTCTGTTTTATGTGCTGTCTCAAGTTGGTACAGATATATTTGAAGTCCTTGCAATTGGTGCATATTTGTCTTTGATTATTGGTTTGATATTGATCTTAGCAGGCTTTGGTGCATTTGAGCCATTCACTTCAGATCAAAACCCTAAGACTAACCAACTTCACAAGGAGAACGAACGGTTAATGGAGCTAAGAGATTTACTTAAACAAAAAAAGCTCTGACTGAGGAGAAAGCACGATTAGACGAGGCTCGGGATTTGACGAAAGAAAAAGACTACAAATCAGCGACGGATCATCTGAAATAAGAAGGAATTGCATACAGGACGTATTAGAATGCTGATTTTGATGAGCTATGTAATTTTGAGAACGTTTTTATTTAATACTCAAATATTCAGATAACGGTATTAAGGGCAGCGGTAAAAGCCGCCCCGCCTTATGCTGGGCGTTGGGAACATCCAGTCTTGCCCCGTTGTCAGAAAAAATAATACCCGTTTTCAAAATTTGGCGCTTTCTCTTGAACTTGGCATTTACGACCCATGAAATACAATGTACTGTTCTGATATTGCTTACGCAATATGTTAACCAGTATGTTACTTCCTCACGCAATATTATACTTAAGTGTTGGAGAAGGAGGAATACAGATGAAAAGACGCGTATTGATAACGTTTGTAATTTTGATGATTGCTCTGTCCGGTTGTTCAAAAAAAGTAAGTCTTGTTGGAAGTTACGAATTATTATCAATATCTATGGGAGAAGAAGGGTCAACAAGAACTATAGATCCATCTGACTTCACACTAAAGTTGATTATTAATCCTGATGGGAAATATTTATTATCAGAAATAGAAAACAGAAAATTGCAACACGAGATGGAAGGAGAATATACAATCGAAAAGAATCAAATATCTTTTACTAATTTCATATTAATAAGCACACACGAACGTGTTGCTGTTTTTGACTTTATTTTTGAAAACGACTTACTTTCTTTAAAGATTATTTCTTTTGATGGAAAAAGCGAAAATGTACCTGCTTTTACTTGGACATTTAAGCGTAGTTAGGGGTCAACAATCGCGCTGGCAACTATATCTTGCTTAGACCATGCCATACACCGCAATGCAGTGGCTCCAATGCGAGGTGTGGCAGAAAGGAGAGATGCAATGAAAGTAGGAGGGCTTGTCTTGGGGATTATTGGAGGATTAGTGGCGTTACTCTACGGGCTACTCGGATACGGTTTCGGAAGCTTGGCAGACGCGGGGCAGGCTGGAGCGGGTACCGGCCTGAAGGTCTTGAGCCTCGGGCTGCCAATTGCAGCGCTGGTCGGGGCGGGGATGGTCATGGCAAAACCCATCATTGGCGCAGTGCTTATGGGAATCCCCGCAATCGTGCTCGTGCTAATTCTTGGGTTCAACTTCTTTAGCCTGATTCCTGTAGTATTACTGGGATTGGGAGCGCTTCTTGGTTTCCTCGGTTCGCAGGAGGATATCAAGAAGACAACGTAATCGACGTAGCGAGCCATAACGCTCGGCATGCACCCGCAGGTGATGCCGAGCGAACCCCGCTTTTTTAGAAACAAAGGTCAGTAATAAAAAAGAAGGGAGATTGAAAAATGAAAGATCGGATTCAAAGTGTTCTACTGATTGGGGTCGCATTGCTCTTGGCGCTAAACTTGCTGGTAACAATAATAGATGGGCCTAAATTGGTGAAAGCTGACAGCAAAGCTCAATATAAGGTTGTTTTTTCCAACAAAACAAAATTGGAAAAGACTTTGAATGATATGACTTCAAATGGTTGGGAATTTGTCCATTCCGAAATGGCAATGGATGTGGTGATTTTCAAAAAATAGCAACATCTCTATTCTGGATGCAACGCTACCTTAATTTAAGATCAAAGTTTATAAGGGTCGTTGGGTCAGTAATTATTTTGTCGTTCATCGGCTATCCCAACGGTGGAGCAGACCGGGTTTACTACGCTTCGCTCCGCAAACCCGGCCGCTCGACTCTACGTTCTACTGATGAAATACATGGGTGTTTATCAGACGAATACAACACTCTGCGGGCAGAAATGCTTCAGATATTTAAGGAACAGAGTCAACTCGCTTTCGTTACTACGATAGCAAGTGCCGCGATCCTTTTCGGATTGCTTAAGACTAAAGTTCCTGCTGGAATTGGTGTCTCCGTGTGGATGCTTTTGTTAATTAAACCTGGGTAAACCACCGGCAAAGCCGGAGATTTACCCAGGTTTAATTAGCCCTTGTATAAAGCATGTAGCTACAGTCGCGCCCGACCGGGGTTTCACAGTGGAAAAAGAGAAACCGCGTCACCTTTTGATATATGAAAACTTGGATGTGCTTAAGAATAAGGAGAAGCGTTATGAGAAAGTTCAATCTGATGGTTCTTGTCGTTTTGATGGTATTTGTTGCATTTGGCTGCGGGAAAAAATCAGGGCTTGAGGGCAAGGTGGTGGATGGAAAAGGGAAGCCTGTTGCGAATCTTAAGATTATAGCGAAACAGGTTCAGCCGATCAAAGGTTATGAACAGTTTGAGACCACAACCGATTCGGATGGAACGTTTAGTTTTGGGAAACTTTTTCCAACTTCGGAATATATCCTTTTTCCTTGGTATGAGGACTGGACAGAAGCCCCCATGAGGACCCTGCAATACGAAGCCAACAAACTCGTAGCTCCATTTAATAAGGATGGCTGGACCACAGAGGAGAAGATGAAGGTACAGAGCGGCCCCGAAGGTCAAACTACCCTGCTTACTTCTCCCATCGTGATTCAGCCCTGCATATCAACAGTTGAAGGTAAGGTAATTGATGCGAAGAAGAACCCCCTTAAAGGGATTAAAATTATTGCAAAGCAGGTGAAACCGGTTTCAGGGTATGAAAAGTTCGAGGCGACAACCGGTTCTGATGGTTCATTTCGTTTCGGAAAGTTGTACCCTGTATCTAAATATAGCCTTGTGCCAATTAGTAAAGACTGGAAGACCTCTGTAAAGTGGATGGTTAAAGCCAAGGGCGAACAAGAAGCCTTTAAACTCAAGCGCCCCTTGACGATCCGGTTTACTATGTCAATATCTGGGGTCATAACTGATTCAGTTACCGGTCTTGAATGGAGGGTTGGGCCTGACAAGGATACGAACTGGAACAAAGCCAAATCTTGGGTGCAGGGTCTGAACCTTGACGGTGGGGCCTGGAGGATGCCCACCATGAATGAATTGGAAGGGCTATATCAGAAGGGAGTTGGTTCGCGAAATAGGACGTCTCTTTTGGGTAGCTCTGGCTGGTATGTTTGGTCAGGTAAGAGTAAAGGTTCCTCATATGCCTGGAACTTCAACTTCTCCAACGGCTACGGGTACTGGTACGCCCGTGACGACTCCTACAGCGGACGGGCTTTTGCGGTGCGTTCCCGAAACGATGGATAATTTGGTTATTTGACTGTTTGATTATTTAAATCGAGGGGGTACAGGGGGATTTTATCCCCTTGTTCGCGACATTTTTTGAGAGGCCTGTTTTTTTGGCGCAATAAGAACATCTGCCCTTCTACAAGGCGGCCTTTGACCTGTTAGAGTAGTTTGGGAAGATTGTAGAGAACTTCCCCTGCTGCAACAAATACACCCGCGGGAAGGCCCTGAGGGATATTGCGCTGAAAGCCCTCATGTTGGCCTCCGAGCCTGGGTCGGACCAAGGTAACACAGTGAAAAGTTAAAATAAATGAATTAAAACACCCCCTTTTTCGGGCTTAGAATGGCATTTTTGATGCTAAAATGGCCATTCTAAGAACTTAAGGCGAGCAGCAATGCTCAGAGCAGGCCGACATTTTTTACCGGGGTACGTGTGGCATATCACCCACCGATACCATAAGAAGGAATTTCTCTTGAAATTCAGGAGGGACCGCCACCGCTGGTTGCAGTGGTTGTTTGAAGCCAAGAAGCGATATGGACTAGCGTGTTAAACTACACGGTGACCTCTAACCATCCATCTGATTGTGAAAGGCAACGGAGCGATGATGATGATTCAGATCCGCCTGACGCGGCATCGAGTGGGCCGAGGCAGGCAGGATGGACAGGGCATGTGAACTCTGGCATGAGGCCTATGACATTCACCCGCAGGGGTATGCCATCCCTTATCTTTTAGGCGTGTGTGCGGAGATGGCGGGGGATTTAGACAAGGCCTTGAAATACTATCAAAAAGCGGATAGAATGACGGGCAAACCTGTGGAAGAGATAAGTCAGGCCCTTGGGAGGATCAGGGTCAGGATGAAAAAGGAGAAGAGGCTTGAGCAGCAGCTTCAGAGGTGAAAAGTAATCAGCAGCACACCCGGTAATATTATACATCGCAGAGTGGGTTTGTGCCTATGAAAGTGTTGACTAAGGAGGCGATGTCTATGCTTGAATAACCATTTTATTCATTGATAATCCGTTTGCGGGCAATACAATACAACCAGTTTTTTATAGGCAGATTGTCAAACTTACAATAAAACATCGTCATCTTAATGGTAAGGTAATTTAGCTCTGTGATTTCAAGTCGAGGCCACTTATCTCTATGTATGCACTAAAATACAATAAGGAGGGTTCGTAATGAAAAGATCTATTTTTGTTTTGTCACTATTATTAATAATTCTACCAGATTTGACTTTTGGAGCTGAAAACTTTGTTACTTCGAAAATTTTAAGCATATCAGATGTTAAAAATTATGCACAGATGAGAATTCGGAACAAATTGCGGATGAAAGTAAAGTATAATATTGAACCTATCACTATATTGGGTATTCACCAAAAAGGGAATGAAGCTAGAGTATTCCACTCTTGGGGAGATGTCTTCCTTACCTTCGATATTATTAGGTTTAATTCAGGCAAATGGTTTGAGTATGAAAATAATACATTTGTTGTAAAATAAGGGCTATCCGACCAAAGCGTTACCGCTTGGGAGGATCAGGGTCAGACTGGCAAAGGAGAAGAGGCTTGAGCAGCAGCTTCAGAGGTGAAAAGTAATCAGCGCAGGCAGGGCGATTGAAGTTGCAACGAACGAGATGTAATTTTCAGGCGTATGTCAGGCGTACACCAGCTAACATTATACACCGCGGGGTGGCTTTGTAACTTTGAAACTATTGACTAAGGAGGTGATGCCTGTACCTGAACGAACCATATCATTGTGAGCAAATAGTGGAAAATTGACTGTTCCGCAGTTTGCTTGATATCACATCTTTTCTTATGTTATCCAGTTAGAAAACTGTAAACCTTCAGCCATTTTTTGTTGAGGAACAAATTGTAGATAGGATTTATCTGGCAACCATATCTTGGTTAGACCATGCTACACGCCGCAATTCTGTGGCTCCAATGCGAGGTGTGGCAGAAAGGAGAGGTGCAATGAAAGTAGGAGGGCTTGTCTTGGGGATTATCGGAGGATTAGTGGCATTGCTCTACGGGCTACTCGGATACGGTTTCGGAAGCTTGGCAGACGCGGGGCAGGCTGGAGCGGGTACCGGCCTGAAGGTCTTGAGCCTCGGGCTGCCAATTGCAGCGCTGGTCGGGGCGGGGATGGTCATGGCAAAACCCATCATTGGCGCAGTGCTTATGGGAATCCCCGCAATCGTGCTCGTGCTAATTCTTGGGTTCAACTTCTTTAGCCTGATTCCTGTAGTATTACTGGGATTGGGAGCGCTTCTTGGTTTCCTCGGTTCGCTGGAGGATGCCAAGAAGACCACGCAATCGACGTAGCGTTAGCTGTTCAAACTAAAAACTGGAGGTGACGATGGAACCAAAACCAAAACTTTACCCTAACGTTGCATAAAATTTACAGCATTTGTGTACTCTGTTAAATTTCGATATTGCCAATATTTCAAGTTGATGACAGGAGAATAAAACTTTCTATTGAGTACACAACTAGATAGGATGGTTATAAATAGTTACAGGTAATGACGGTAGCAAGAAAAAAATAAGCTTTTTTGTTCCTGTCATTGCCCTTTATACTATAAGGAGGGTATTCATGATGAGAGGAACCAAATTTTCAAAAGCAGGGATCATTATATTGATCGTCTTGCTCGCTATGGACATAGGAAGTAGAGTGCTTTACAGTACATCAGAAGCTAAATCAGCACGAAAAGTACAATACAAAGTCGTTCGATTAAAGGGTGACCTTAATAGCTATGAAAGTTTACTGAACTCTATGGCTGAACAAGGATGGACACTTGACCAGACCCACATGTTAAAAATGGGCAAGGACGTAGCTGTTTTTAAAAACTAATTTTTGCTCTAAAAAGAGGTAGTCGGGAATGATTCGAATAAGAACAAAGACGTAGGTTGTACGAGCCTCATTTGAGAGGATATTCTATTTTAACCCTACAACGACACATATTTTTCTTATTCAAAAGGTAGATAATACTGAGAGACCACACAGGCGTAGTCGCTTGAAAATACAATGGTTTGCCTAACATTGAGATGGAGTCGGACTTTGAAAACGCGCGTCCATCTGAGCTTGTGTGCATGTTTTACGGTTCGTCGCGGTGTGAGGGCTCGTTCTCTTTGATCAGGGCGTTTTCAAAGACGCTCATCTCTATCTATGTGCAATCCAAGGCAAAGAAAGCGGGCCAATATGTTCAAGAGCATCGTGAAGTTTCTGAGTCTCGCAATATTTGCCTTGGTCCTTCGATACCTTCTCGGACCTGAATTGAGCGATTCTTCTCGGCAGGGTCAACGTAAATGATGTATTCATCCAGTTTGTGCTATTTAACACCTAACACCCGATGGATGAAGACATCTAAAGGGCCTTAATCTTCATATTGCAGAACTAGGCTTTAAGCTAGATCAAAGAATCGCTCAATTTAGGTTCTATGACTAGCAGACGGAGGTGGAGACATGAAGAGATCGTCCATTCTCATTGCAATTACCATCTTACTTATTGTCGTGTCCTCTTGTTTGTTCCCCGAGAGTTTTGATTCTGAGATAACCATCAACATGGATGGGACATACTCTTTTGTTTACGACGGGATGTTAACCATTGCGGCAGCAAGAGAGACATACATTAAAGGTAAGAGGCTGTCATCAAAAGACGAAAGAGAGATAAAGGAATTTGAAAAGGATCTGTTGAAACATCGGAGTTTTAAAAAGGTAAAATACATCGGCCAGGGCAGGTTTAAGGTGTTGTGTAAACATGAAGGTACTTTAAATTCTCCTTTTTATTTTTTAAACCGTGAATTGGCCTTTATTTCTATTATCCCAATGTCAAGCAACAAGCTTGAAATCAAAGGGATGAAACTGACTAAAGATATAATGGCTAAGTTAACAGAGCTGAAAATGAAGGTTGATGGTGAAATCAAGCTTACTACAGATGCAAAGGTAATTGAGCACAATGCCAAGAGTACGCCGCTTCTTGGTAAATTTGGGTCATATAAGTGGCAAATTAAATCATTGAATGATCCCGCGCCATATATGGTGCTTCAATTACAAGATCTAAAAGACCGAGATAAGCTCGCAGCAGGAGCCGTAGATATGATCCAGAACCAAGTTGAGGCCAATCAATACATAATTTCTTGTAATGGTGGCTGGTACTCTCTTCATTATTATAAGAATTATTGGGCCTTATGGAATGCTTCTACAAGTGGCCGTGTTCCGGTTTTCAATGCCTTGCTCGAAATAAAAGCAGGAGAGTATGTTGCGACGCCAAAGGAAATAACGGAAGTTGATAAACTGAACAAAATAGAATGGAAAGGAACTGTCAGCTACAACATCGCAGCCATGCGCTACTACCCCCTTGATAAAAAGAACCGAAAAAAAGACCAGCCTGGCTGGTCTGAGTGGATTAATCCTTCTCGGTCTGGTTCCACAATCGCGATGGCCAAAGGAGTTCTGGAATCAGAAAGATCATATCCTTTGTTCCTATATTCAGTTCTGAAGAAAGACGGTAGATGGGAAACAAAGTTAATTGAAGGGGTAAAAAATAAGCTGAGTTGTGAAGCTGTGGATAAATATTCCTCTACTAAAACAGAGGGAAAATGCCATTTACAAGGAAAAATCTTCTTCGGCGGAAAGATCATAAGCGAATACACCTCCAATAATGTCAAATTCTGGTTCCGCAATGAAACAACCGGTAAGTCTATCGACAATGCGGTTGGTATCTACGACAATCGGACTGGGTCATACAGGATTTCCGGACTACCGAACGGACCTATTGGTATTTCCCTGTCCATTCACGAAACAGGAGAGCGTAGTACGTTTCCGGGCAACTACAGATCCTTCTCAGGGGTTGATCTGTCCACCCTGTCTCCTACAGAAGCAACCTCCCATGACCTCGATGTAGCGAAAATCATTCATCTAACAGAGCCTTTCGACAATGCTTGCTATGCACCGGAATCCCCGCCTTACCCTGAGCATACCTCGCCGCTACGTTTTACCTGGGAGCCTATTACAGGTGAATCTTATTATGATGTCCATTTAGACAAGTACAGAGATTCCCCTTACGCCTTTGTGGAGAACGTAGTCAAACAATCAACCTCATCGACCTCATTTAATTGTACGCTGCCGGCTTCAGAAGCCAACACTCACTACGAGTTTTCGGTAAGTGCCTACCCAATAGCATTCTACATGACAACCTATATGAATGGGCATGGATGGGACTACCGCTTTAAGATAAATAACGCTGTAGCGGAACAAACAGGTTGGAAATCTCAATGTTCAGGGACCAATAAAAGATTAGAGTCTGTCTGTTTCATCGATGACAAAACTGGTTGGGTAGTAGGAGGAAGATTTGGAAAAAGTATTATCCTCCATACCAGAGACGGTGGGGAGAACTGGCTCGCACAGAACAACCTGGCGACGCTGGGTTTGAATTCCGTTTGCTTTGTTAACGCAGTGGAAGGATGGGCAGTAGGTGGAAGTTGCTTCACGAATCGTACCTCTAAAGGCGTTATACTACATACATCTAACGGCGGCCAAACTTGGGAGTTGCAAAAATTTCCAGCGCACCATATGCTACATTCAGTGTATTTCGTTGATGTGAATAACGGTTGGGCGGTTGGAGAAGATTACCTTGAAGCTAATGTAAGTAAAGGGACAAGTGTGATCTTACATACAACAAATGGGGGGAGATCCTGGGTCAGGCAGACTGTCCCGCCTAAGGCAGTTGGGTTAAAGAGTGTCTTTTTCGTAAATGTTAACGAAGGATGGGCAAGTGGCCAGGTTGGAACTATCATACATACAAATAATGGAGGCAAGAACTGGATTGTCCAAAACAGTGGAACTAAGAACTGGATTTATTCCATATACTTTTTGGATTCGAATAATGGATGGGCAGTCACAGGATCTGGAGGCGGAGGGATTCTTAATACCAGTGATGGAGGAAATACCTGGTCTGTTCAAACACATGGCTATTCTGATCTAAGGTCAATTTACTTCGCAGATGAAAACCACGGTTATGCTGTAGGGCCGAGGGGCATGATTGTGAATACGGCGGACGCGGGTAAGACATGGCATTCGCAGAACATTCAAGGTTGTAGATGGCTTTCTTCCGTTTTTTTCACGAACCCTTTTTTGGGATGGGCTGTTGGTGCAGAGGGCAAGATTTTTAAGTTGCAAGAGTCAATAGAGGGTCAAACAGAAATGTATGTACTCTTTGACACAACAGAAACCGGCATTTTGTCCCCTTCGGCTCCGCGAAAGGTCAGTGGTATTGATGAATGGCCAGCTAATCTTACAGTTACAAACAATCTCGACCTTTGGCTTGAAATAGTCCCGGGAATCTCCAAAAAAGGCGTCGTTTTGAAGGACGTGGAATGTCTTGCAAGTAAGTGGCAAGATAAGACGTTTGGAAAAGCAGGGCTCAGGCTGCTCCCTCCTAAAGGTGAGATTGGATACAATGTTATATACAGAAAAGCCGGAGTTCCTTTTCACGCTGAGGCACGTTTCGGTGACTTTGCAGCCAGCTTGACGATAACAAAAATTGTCGCGAGCCTACCAGTACCTGGTATAGGCCGATTAAACGACCCTGTTACCTTTCTGGAGTTCTGGGAAAAAGTCCGTAAAATAGATTCAATACAAGAGGCAGGATCGGCTCTTAAATCAGGCAAAATTGCCGACGCATCAAAAAAGCTTATTTCCTTGCTTAGTGAGGAAAAACAATTGCAATTACTGCGTCAGGCATTTGCTGCATTCAAGATTGAGGTGTCAAAAAAGGCATTTATCAATTTTTTGACAATTTCAAAGATTTCCAAGGTATTGAACATCCTGGGAGATCAAATAACCTGGGCAATTCAGTCAAAGGCGGGGGCAAAACCGGTTAGAGTGAGTTTCCACCTTGAGGCAAGTGTTTCTCGAACACCTGGTCAAGAAAAAACAAAATCAAAGAATACATACGATGCAGAAGCCCCAATGGAACAACTGTCAAGGTCAATGGCAGAAAAGATCGCTGCTTCTGGAATTAAGACAGTCGCTGTGGTGGATTTTACAGACCTTCAGGGAAATGTGACAGAATCAGGAAAACTCCTTGCAGAAGACTTTTCTGCAGCCCTTGTTGATAGCGATAAAGGCTTTGATATCGTAGATAAGAGCCGGTTGGAGAGCATCTTAAAAGCGAATAGGCTAACTGCGAGCGGAATTACTGATCCCAATACAGCAAAGAAGCTGGGGAAGGTTGCAGGTGTCGATGCGATCGTTACCGGTACTATAATCCCATTTGGCAACATAGTCAGAACTTCGGCAAAGCTCTTGCTGACACAAACAGGTAAGGTGATATGTGTTTGCAGAGGAAACATTCCGAAACCAAAGGCCATAAAGGAATTATTGGCAAAACGGATAGAAATCGGGTCGCACTCTGTTCAAAAGCGCTCTGCACCACCTTCGGCGACCCAAGACAAAACAAAGGAAAACAGTCATGTTTTACCATCTAAGAAAACGGCGGGTACCACTGTAACGGAACGAACAAGTTGGAAAACGAAAAAATCAGTGACCAAGGCTGTTTTTAGCATAATAAATTGCAAAAGGTCAGGATCTTATAGGGCAGTTAGAGGTGATGTTCCAAAGGAGATAGATTTAGGTGATCATAAAAAAGCGATCCAAACTCTCCAAAAGGCTGCATACTTCGCGCAAGAAAAATGCCCAAAGAAAGCTCCTCTTGGGAATATTTCAGTTAGCCTTTATCAAGGTGTGGAAATATTTCCCGGCCAGTGGAAACCGAACTATGTAGTCAATGCCCGTAATTATGATGCTAATAAACTTACGTGGCGTGAATACAATAATCGTGCTCTCAGAAAGCGTCTTGCTAAAGAGAAAGCGAGAAAGCGCACTGAAGAAAAAAGGACTATTAAGGCCAGGAAAAAATCAGAAGCAGAGGAAGAAAAGCGTGAAACGAAGGCCCGTATTACAAGGGAAGCAAAAAAAAGGATTGAGGCCTTAAGGCGCCTTGAAGATGCTAAAGGGTTTAAAAGTATTCCTAAACCAGTAAGAAAAGTTATTTTTGCAGAATCCGGATTCCTAAATTACATCACGTTGGATCTCCCAAGAGAGGATGATCCTGTCTATGTTAAAAAGGTAAAAAACCACAAGGACAGGTATGGTCTCCCTCCATTACCTTTTACGCAGGTGACTATAATCGATGCAGGTGTTCTCAGTGTCCTTAGGAAACATGGCTTTATCAACTTAGAGGAATTCAATTTGCGGTCAAGATGGCTATCCAATAAATTTAGATTCTTATCTTATGCAGAAAAAATCATGCCATATATAGTCGAAGGTTTTTATAGGTATAAACCCCGTAGGGGAATTTCTACCAAAAACGAATTCAAAATTAAAATAGCGTCCAGATTGTTAAAATCCATTGATTACAAAAATGAGAATAAAGCTCTGGGAATCTATTCCGTCGCGTTTTCCTATACCTTTCAAAAAGAGTTCTCTTATTATGAGGAGCTACAGAGGTTACATCCTGGAGAGCTCCCTTTGATAAATAAAACCTATAAAGGAAAGGCCAAAACCTATCTGGATCCAAATAGTAATTCATGGACACTCGAAAAGCTAATTTTACCAAAATAGTCCGAAAGCTACAGATGGAATACTGCAAACCAAATTTAGAATAATTGCTTTTGGGAAAGACTTCGCAGAAAGAAACTCCCTGCAGGCACAAGAAAAAGAAGGAGGATCAAGGATATGACTTCTTCAAAACATGGCCTTCCTGTAAGACTAACTGGACAACGGTTTAAGAACCAGTTGAGGTAACCTCGGTAATGAAGTTGGTGGTGCAAAATATGCAAAAACCGCTTCCCAGATTTATGGATCAAGAACTATTGAGGGAGGGATAACTATGAAACTGACTAAGTTGATTCCCATTGAGTTCAAGGGTGTTCTAATGCGACATATCATCGGATTTCTCGGTATATTGGTAATGATAATGATCTCTGCCTGTAGTAATCCGGGCAGCGAGCTGATCGGTGCATGGAGCGAATACTCTCAGTATGAATATGGGAAGGAAAGGTGCGAGTTTTTCAAAGACGGGACTTGCTACTTCGAGGTCAGTGACGGGCGCATAGCAGGTCGCTGGTCTGCACTGGAAGATGGCCGTATCAAAGTAGAGGTGACGAAGGGCGGACTATTGGGAGGAGCTTCTGTCATGACGTTCTTCGCAGATGTCACGGCAGATGAACTCATTCTTGATGTTGGCGGCAACAACAGGGCAACGTACGTTCGAGAAGGTTCCCAACGGGCCACCGAAATTCAATCCGCAATCAAGAAGGCGGTAGAAAAACGTGAAATTCGCATAGAAGCTGAGAAACGTGCCCAGGCCGAGAAGCGTGAGGCAGAGCGGATGGCTCTCGAAAAACAGCGGAAAGCGGAGCGGGAGGCTCGTGCCAAGAAGCAGGAAGCGGAGAGGGCGGCTCGTGCCAAGAAGCAGGAAGCGGAGAGGGCGGCTCGTGCCAAGAAGCAGAAAGCGGAGTGGCTTGCTCGTGCCAAGAAGGAGGAAGCGGATCGGGCATTTCGAGAAGGCCAGGCGCTATTCAAATGGAGCCTCTATGAACAGGGAGTGGCTGATTTCGAAAAGTCCTGGAGACTGGGCAATGTGGCCGCCCTAAATGCGTTGGCATGGCATTTTGCGGCATGCAAGGACCCAAAGCAACACGACGGGAAGCGTGCTGTTGAACTGGCGTTGAAGCTGACGAAGCTCAAGGCGGGAAAAAATGAATTAGACACGCTCGCTGCTGCCTATGCACGAAACGGGCAATTCAAAGAAGCCGTAAACACGCAAGTGCGGGCACTGTCATTGGGCCGTATTCGCGGCGGTGAGAAACGACTGAAGCTATATCGTCAGGGCCGACCATATCAGGAGCGTTGACTACGACCGCAACGGCTTCCGAGATTGGTGAGGTTACATCTAACCAATACAATTTGCAAATAACTTCTGAGATTTTCAACGTTTAACTTGGCGGCACTGATCCTTATTAACACAGAGCGGTATAATAAAACAAAGACTGGAGGGAATAGAAATGAAAAAGGCGATGCTTCATATTATTAGTGGTTGCTTGGGAATGGTTTTATTCGTTGGTTGCTCCAGTCCTGATGAAAAAGCAAATAAGCTTTTTGTAGAGGCTTCTCAGCTAATCAAATCGGCACAAGAAGTTGAAAAGACAAGTTACCCCAGTGCTCTCAAAATATACAATGAGGCCCTGACCAAAGTAGACAAAATAATATCAAAATATCCTTCTTCACAAATAGCAGTAAAACTGTCTCAAGGCGAAGCTAAAATCGGTAATGATACAATCAATGAATTTAGAGAAACTGTTCGGTATTATACAAGGCTGAAAACTGAGGCTGAAGAAAACCCCTTTAGTTGCGCTATCCTTATTTTTGATGTAGCCAAAACAATAAAGGATGCCAATCTGAAAGTCTGGGCATTAGCGCATATATCTGAAAAGTACGCTCAATCTGGCCAAAAAGATAAGGCCATGGAATTATTGTCCAAAGCCCTTGCTGTAGCTAAAACAATAAAGGTTGCACATCTGAAAGCCTTGGCATTAGCTGATATATCTGACAAGTACGTTGAAGTTGGTCAAAAGGATAAGGCCATGGAATTAGTGTCCCAAGCCTTTGTTCTAATTAGCAAAACAGATAAAGATTCTATAGAGTTATTAGTAATAGCGATGCGTATAGGTATGGTCCTGCCCCATATAAATAAAAGGTATTCCGAAGATGAACGATACGACAAAATACTTCAGGAAGTACAAAAGAAAATGCAGAAATACTGGGCCAAAGCATATGAATTAGCTGATACATCTGACAAGTACGCTCAAGTTGGCCAAAAGGATAAGGCATTGGAATTATTGTCTCGGGCTCTTGCTGTAGCCACCAAAATAGAGGAAGGCTACCCCAAAGCAAACGCATTGGCTCATATAGCTAACAAATATGCCGAATATGGTCAATACGACAAAGCCCTTAAGGTAGTAACAATAATACAGGAAGATTATCCCAAAGCAAACGCATTGGCTCATATAGCTATAAACTATGCTGAATATGGACAATACGAAAAAGCCTTTCAGGTAGTAAACAAAATAGTAGATAAGCCTTCTAAGGCCGAAGCATTAACTGATATAGCTGAGAACTATTTTCAATTTGGTCAAAAGGATAGAGCAGTGCAGTTATATTTTCAATCATTTCTTGTGGCTGAAACAATAAAGGGTGCAGGCGGAGCTTGCAGAAACACTGCCCTGGCTCATATAGCTAAAAAATATGCCGAAGATGGACAATATGACAAAGCCCTTAACGTAGTAACCAAAATAGAAAATATCGATCAGAAAGCTATGTCAATAGCATATATATTGGCTGCTGTAGCTGGGGTTTATGAAAAAGGTAGCCAAAAGCTAGATGATAAAGCAAGGATGGTTTTGCACGAAATTATAAGACAATTTTGGTAAAAAGAATCAACAATATGTTCCTTTTTCGCTATTTGCACAAAGTCTTCTTCTTCAAATGTATTTTTATATCAGGCCAATGAAAACACATTGCTGGATTATAACGGGAAAGGTACGCAACATACGGCGGCTACCGAGAAAGGTGCAAATCATCCTACGTTCCATCATTTCGCAAACAAGCCTGAAAAAGATATGAATGAGCCCTTGTATACAAGATGTAGTTGCAGTCGTGCCCGACCGGGCTTCCTCAGTGGAAAAAGAGAAACCGCGTCAGCGTTTGATATATGAAAACTTGGATATGCTTTAAGGATATGGACGCTGAAATATCCCACCCTTAAGAATTGAATAGGTTCAAATCGGCAAGCATTGAAATATTGACTGAGGGAGGAAAGATTATGACAAAAATCCTTTTGAGCTTGCTCGCAGGCTTGGGTTTACTTTTTGCAGGAGTATCCTCCCACGCAGGACTTGAATGTTTTGCGGGAACATGGAAGAACTCTGATCCCGAGACAGGAGGTCTTACTACCATAACAATAAACGTCAAAGGAAGGAACATAGGAGTTCACGTATGGGGTAAATGTCAACCGAGAGACTGTGACTGGGGAACAGTAAAGGCACGGTCATATGAATTGGGAAATCCTTTTTCAAAGATACAGGCCGATACGATAACCGCTGTCTTTAGTTGGAGCTGGTCTGAAACATTAATGGTAATTAAGCAGCTAGACGCAAACCATTTAGTAATCCAATCTTATACCCACTTTACAGATGATAGTGGGCGGAGGGATTATGTGGACAGGGAGGAATTCCGGCGCAGTGCTGGAGCTAAACAAACAGAAATGTATGTCCTTTTTGACACAACAGAAACCGGCATTTTGTCCCCTTCGGCTCCGCGAAAGGTCAGTGGTATTGATGAATGGCCAGCTAATCTTACAGTTACAAACAATCTCGACCTTTGGCTTGAAATAGTCCCGGGAATCTCCAAAAAAGGCGTCGTTTTGAAGGACGTGGAATGTCTTGCAAGTAAGTGGCAAGATAAGACGTTTGGAAAAGCAGGGCTCAGGCTGCTCCCTCCTAAAGGTGAGATTGGATACAATGTTATATACAGAAAAGCCGGAGTTCCTTTTCACGCTGAGGCACGTTTCGGTGACTTTGCAGCCAGCTTGACGATAACAAAAATTGTCGCGAGCCTACCAGTACCTGGTATAGGCCGATTAAACGACCCTGTTACCTTTCTGGAGTTCTGGGAAAAAGTCCGTAAAATAGATTCAATACAAGAGGCAGGATCGGCTCTTAAATCAGGCAAAATTGCCGACGCATCAAAAAAGCTTATTTCCTTGCTTGGTGAGGAAAAACAATTGGATTTACTGCGTCAGGCATTTGCTGCATTTAAGATCGAAGTCTCGAAAGAGGCACTTGCCGACTTTCTGACAGTCTCAAAGATCTCCAGGGTATTGAACATCCTGGGAGACCAAATAACCTTGGCGATTCAGACAAAGGCAGGGGCAAAACCGATTAGGGTGAGTTTCTATCTTGAGGGAAGTGATCGGATTGGAATGTATTACGAAAATACCAGATTAAGATGGTCGCAATTAGAAAAGCAACTACAAAGGCGATACCAGTTGATACCAAAATTGGTAGATATTGTAAAACGTTATGTCCACCAAAAAAACAATGTATTAGCGGCGCTAACAATGCTAAATCAAAAAGCTATAAGGGCAATCAAAACACAGGAAATTGCCAAGGCAAATAGTGAGCTAACAAACGCTTTATACAGATTGATTGTTAACCTGGGCAAGTATCCTGATCTGAAATCACATCCGGATTATATAAGCTTGTATGATGAATTAGGTGGAATTGAAAATAGAATTGCTGTTACTAAGCATTACTATAATCAAGCTGTTGAGCGTTACAATTATCTTATCAAACGATTTTCCGGTAATTCAACTGCATTCCAACCAGCGGTACCATTTAAGGTAGAGCAGCGACGGAAAAAAGCTAAAATAGTTAAATTCTGACCTTTTAGTAGTACCATCGATAACATAAAGAAAAGGGGTTCAAATGATTGCGCTTAGGGAAGCACGTTTTGGGTCCACTCCTTGGGTGGGAATTTGAAAGAAGGAGGCAAACATAATGGCCAAAATAAAGGTAAAATGCTCAAAATGTAACAAGGAATTTTACATGGAAGAATGGGAAAGAAAGACATGTCCAAATTGCGGGAAAGTAGCCGTAGGCCCCAAAGCCAGGTAGGATAGAGATTTTCAATGTGCACCTACTGAGGCTTCTATGCTCAGTTAGTAAATTATCTATAAACTCCAAGGACAGGAGCCTGAACGACATGATGTATTCACAAAAAAAGCCTTGCATGGGTCAACCAAGACAACGATTTAAGCACCTGCTGAAGTGCCTATTCTTATGTAGCATTCTGGCGCTATCTATCAGTTTTCTATATGGCTGTGCCGGCATCGAAGAGCAGATCTACTCCTTGAAAAGGGACCAGGCTATAGCAGCGCTTCAAAAGGGAACGATTACAGGGGATCTATATAAAAACGATTACTATAGATGTCAGATGGCCTTTGGACCAGGATTTAAGCCTGAGTTGGATTTCCCAAACGACCTGCTTGTACTGTTGCACAAGGATGGTGTGACAGAGGTAAGGTTGACATCGAAGGTATACCCCGCGGGTGACTTCGATTTGCAGGCTGCGATAAGGGGGTATTCAAAAAAACCTACTTACCGTATTGTCTCGCAGGGGCCGGTAACTATAAACCGGTTAAGGGGAATAAAGGCGATTTTCCTGCACCGTTTCAAAGGGAAACCGGAAGGGGCGCTGATGACCTCGCACGTATATTTCTTTACCTGTAAAAACTTGTATTACATCATTTCACTCTCTACCCCGGCAAACTATTACGAGAGCGTAGCGCTCGAATGTAAGAATGTGATAGACTCGTTCAGAGTTATTCAACCAATGGAAGCAGTAGGTAGCCAGCAACTGGAAAAGGCAACCGTTCGTACAAGCAAGGCATACGCTAAACCACAACCTGAACCAACAGATAGAAAAGAGACACGGACTTCCGACATACCTCAACGAGAAGAATTCTCCGACCCATTTGTTATCCACAAAATACAGTCTGGAGAAACCTTGGCCATTATTGCTAAACATTACACGGGTAAAAGTGAGAACTGGAGACGAATAGCCAAATTTAACCGAATTGCTGACCCAAGACGACTTCAGATTGGCCAGACAATTAAAATACCTAAAAGGCTTTGTACCGCCCTTAGGGGAACCCATGAGAGAGTTATTGTTAAGGCGATTCCAACAATAAAACCTGTTGAGGCTATTGAGAAAACCGAAGTAGCTTCAGTAGAAACCCAGCCTGCTGAAACGATTGAATCGCTGAAAGAACCCGTTCCTGAGCCTGTAAAGGAGACTACCGGCTTTGATGTAATAAACAATCTGTCAAATTTCATGGCAGAACAGATAGCTGCTTCAGGGGAAAAGACCATAGCTGTGGTTGACTTTGCCGACCCTCAGGGAGATGTAACTGAACTCGGAAGGTTTCTTGCAGAGGAATTTTCCGCAGCGTTCGTTAATGCTGATAAGGGCTTTGAAGTCGTAGACAGGTTCCATTTAAAAAGTATTCTTATAGAGCATAAGCTCTCTGCCAGCGGACTTACAGATCCAACAACAGCCAGAGAATTGGGGAAAGTAGCGGGCGTTGGTGTCATCATCACCGGTACTGTCACCCCTTTTGGCGAAAGGGTAATGATCTCTGCAAAAGCCCTGGCAACGCAGTCTGCCAAGGTAATCTCTGCTTCCGGTGCCAGTATTCCTAAGACCAGGGATATAGAGAAGCTATTAGGCAAGGGGATAGAGACCAAGAAGATAGCTTTCGCAGAAAGCAAGGTCGATAAAAAAATTGAATCACTGAATGAGCCCATTCCTGAAGCTGTAAAGCAGCATGCCGGTGTTGAGGAAAAGGAGACTGTCTCTGTTGAAGAAGAGGTAAAACCCCAGAGGGAAGTTGCCGCTGAACCCAAGCCAAAAGAAGAAATTGAAGAGGTCGTGCAAAAGGAGGAGGTAGGTCTTGCAAAGAAGGAGGCCGATGAGTCGATTAAACAACAGAGGGAACCTATCCCTAAACCTGTAAAGGAGCTTCCAGGTATTAAGGAAAAAGGGGATGTTTCCGGCGAAGAAGAGACCGAAGAGGTTCTTGAAAAAGAGGCGTCAGCTTTTGAAAAAAGGAATGTCGATGAGACGATTGAATCGCCGAAAGAGCCTGTTGTTACTGAATCTGTAAAGGAGGCTGCCGGTGTTGTAGGAAAGGATGCTGTTTCCGAGGAGATCGGTGATAAAGAGCAGGTAAAAACCGAGCAAGAAGCCATTGCTGAACCTAAGCCAAAAGAAGAGACTGAAGAACTTGTTGAAAGAAAGGAAGTGGCCTCAGTTGAAAGCAAGGTCGATGAAAAGATTGAATCGCTGAAGGAACCTATTCCTGAACCTGTAACGGGACCCCCAGGCGTTCAGGAAATAAATGAACTCTCAAAGGCCATGGCAGAAAAGATTGCTGCTTCAGGCGAAAAGACCGTAGCTGTTGTTGATTTTGCAGACCTTCAAGGAAATGTGACGGAACTTGGGAGGTTTCTTGCAGAGGAAATTTCCGCAACGTTGGTTAATGTAGGCAAAGGATTTGAAGTCGTAGATAGACTCTACTTAAAAGCCATCCTTAAAGAACATAAACTGTCTGCCAGCGGAATTATAGATCCAACGACAGCAAGGGATTTGGGAAAGATAGCGGGCGTTGGTGTCATCGTCACCGGCACTGTCACCGCTTTTGGCGAAAGGATAAAGATCTCTGCAAAGGCCCTGTCAACGCAATCTGCCAAGGTAATCTGTTCTTCAAGAGGTAGTATTCCTAAAACCCAGGCCATTGAAGATCTATTAGCCAGGGAAGTGGAGATAGCAGTTGAAAGGTAATCCAGGTTTTGCGTTTGGACACAATACCATAGGGTTCCAAATAAGATAAGCGGGACGCTGGAAAAAAAGTAAGTAAGATAAGCGGGACGTTATGTTGCGTGTCTGATTATGTTGTGTGTTTAGGGAGGGGCGTGGGGG
>JACKQG010002063.1_pt1 | contig 26782 bp, 20 predicted proteins | sample 8237621 | NCBI WGS metagenome assembly JACKQG01 (sample SAMN15677084, study PRJNA649215) | marine metagenome | biome: marine; feature: Black Sea; material: saline water; isolation source: suspended particulate matter (SPM) from the Black Sea western gyre | collected 2013-06-09/2013-06-10 | depth... | reverse complement strand
TAACCAATTAAATTAAGGTCGAGATCAAGAAAAGAACCAATTTTTCTTGACCTTGATCTTGACCTTTTACTTCAATTAAGTTCCATTTTTAACTTTTTTTCCAGATCCATCTTTTCAATAAATATTTCGTCATCAACCACCAATTTATTTTCCTGGTTTTTACCTTTTTCCATCTTAACTTCATGGCTGCCCTGATCAATGAGCAGGCTAAGCTCTTTGATGATTTGATGACTATCATCAACAGCGACGGGGAATCCGGCTGCCATACCTTCCAGAATAGGCGGAATTTTATTAAATAATGGCAAAAATTGAGATGAAAATTTGATTTTGTTAATTATCAATTGATCAAAAATATCGTTTATAAATTTTACAAATTCCTCAAAATTCTTATTGGAATAAAGTTGAGCTGAACTCATTAATCCTTTGCAAGCATTTTTCAAATTACGAAATGTCTTATTGTCCACCTTGTTCCCTTCAAGGAATTTAATGGATTCTTTTAAAATATTCAAATCACCTTTAATTTCATCTTCAAAAATCTGGTTAAATACGTTTTTTGCTGGCGCACCCATTGATCCATTTTTTGCCGAATTCTTCATATTTTTATTTTTATCTCCGACTGTACTTTTATAGGTTTCTTTATTCTTTTCGGCTATTTTTAATTCATTTTCAGTTGTTTCAGATTCAGGTGATTTATCCGCTAATTGTTGTTGTGAATTTAGCCCGGTAGCGATTACAAATATTTTAATCTTTCCTTTCATGTCTTTATTGATACTGGTGCCCCACAAAATTTTTGCATTACTATCCAATTTTTCAGCGATGGAAACCATTATTTTTTGAGCTTCCCCCATAGACATACTCTCATCACCTTCAATATTGATTAATGTTTTTTGTGCGCCGGCAATATCAATATTTAATAATTGATTATGCGTTGCTTTTTCAATTGCCTCCTGCACTTTTTCATTTGAATCACTTTCACCTATCCCTATCATGGCAATTTCACCATCTTTCATTACTGTTTTAATATCAGCAAAATCAAGATTTATCAATCCTTTATTCGCAACTAAACCTGTCACCGACCTCACAGCATTTACCAATACCTCATCAGTAAACTTAAAAGCGGCGCTTACGGGTAAGTCCGGCACCATGTCCAGAAGACGATCATTGTGAATGACAATAATTGTATCAGAATTCTTTCGCAAACGTTCTAACCCGCTGGTTGCATTTTTTTCTTTTAAAGTGCCCTCATCGGAAAATGGCATTGTTACCACTGAGACTGTGAGCACATTAAGATTTCGCGCAATTTCTGCAATTACCGGGGCAGCGCCTGTCCCTGTTCCACCGCCAAGTCCGCAGGAAATAAAAACCATATCATTTCCCTGCAGCAACGATTTAATCTCCTCCTCACTTTCTTTTGCAGCTTGCTCCCCGATCTGGGGATCACCACCAGCGCCAAGTCCCTTGGTTACATTTTTCCCAATAATTAATTTGCCATCTGCCTTTGTGTGAAGCAAATCTTGTGCATCGGTATTGATAGCAATCGTCTCAATCCCTTCAATTCCAGCGTCTGCCAGCCTGGTGATCGTATTATTTCCAGCGCCTCCGGTACCAATAACTTGTATTTTTGTCCGATGGATATTCAACAGTTCTTCAAGTTCTTCATCAGTTGTTTTTAATTTATGTTGATTAAGATTACTTTTCAAATCAGACATCTGTTTTTCCTTTATAAATATTTCACTGACTATACGATAGAATTTTTCTCTAAAGCTTTGACTGTAAAGCTATAATATTTTTTCAATGAAAATAATATAGCCAATAATTTCGACTCATGTTCTGCATTTTTCTGATCAAATATTTTTAGTAAGAGGATCCCTTCTTTTATTTTTTCTAACATCGTATTCGGCAAATGTTTACCCATTGCTTTCATATTAATACAAATGGACTCGATCAATTCCGGTAAAATAAGAATTTTATTTAACTCACACTTTTTCGTTAAAATTTTTAAAGAAGAACTTGCCAATTCTATGTCTTCCAAATATGTGCTGTCATCATTTTTTTCATCTACATTAGCGATTGCATTTAAAATTACCTGGAAAAACAAATGTGCTTCCCTTGAAAATGTATCAAGGGGATCAGGATTCGGAGCATTATCTTCTGTTTCAATTTTAACCAATCCATTTTTCCCGATTGGAACCTTTTTTGTTTGCTCCGTTGAGTTAGCTTTTATTGATGAGTCAATCTCTTGAATTAAGTCCATTAAGCCTTCGTTTTCGTCACCAGGGATTTCAGATTGGAGAATATCTTTCTTTAATTTTTTTTCAGAGAAATTGACTTCTTTTTTTTCTTCATTTAATTTTGAATTTTCCAACGTCCTTGTTGAAGATTCATCTTCATCTGTTAATTTTTCTTCTTTATTTTTTTCAATTGTATCTTTGAAAACTTGCTCCAGGATTTCATTTTCTAACTGGTTTTTTCCTTTTTCATTAATTCCTAATTGCAATAAAAAATCATCATGTTTTTTGAGAAATTTATTTAACTCTTGAGGCGTATGATGTGAAAAAACAAAATGTTCAATCGCTCTGTTAGCGGCAAGGATCAACTCAATGGCAGGTTGTATTTCTGATTGTACCATTTTTTTGACAGCTTTAATGAGCTGCAAAACTTTTTCCGAAATTATTACTAACTCATAGTTATTATGGAACTTTCCCAGTTCAATTAAAACATTAAAAACATCATAGCATTTTTTGATAAAATCAGGATGGGATGTTTGTTCAGTATCAGCTTCTGCGATGGGTCTTAAGGTGAAACGAATTTCTTCTTCAAAAAATTTTTGAAAAGCGACAACTTCCTCCTGTTGACCCGTAATGAATACCTCAGCCAATATTGATGTTTGATCTATTAATTCAGCTTTCTCCCCTTCTAATAAATAACTATTGGATTCAACTTCATTGATAAAATATTTTCCTAAATTTGTTTCATTACCGTTTGAGTCATCCAGTAATGATTTCAATTTTAGCTTTAAATTCAGGTACGATTGTAAAACGAAACGATTGTTTTTTTTTGAAAAAACCCGGATAAAATCTTCAAGGGTTTTTAATGCTAAATCCTGAATGATATTTTTTGTTTGATTATTATCTAAATCCGGAAGGTTAATTTTTGACAATTGAGATTTAATGCTTTCATAAAAGTTATTAAACTTTTCTGCATTACTAATTTCTTTAAATTCAGTTATCGGGTCGTTCGAATTTATAAGAAACTCGATAAGTTTGGATACGACGGCTGAAGTCGATTTATCAAATTGTTTTTTACCTGGTTCGCCACTTAGAGAGTTTCGTAAACAATAATAGAAATAACTTTCGCGGTGAAAAAATCGTTTAATTAATTCTTCATAAAACTGCTCGTTTTGAGAAATATTATTGTCAAAACTCATTGCTGCCCTCTAATTCCATGAAGGAAATGAACTAAATTCGTAAGCAAACTATAAAATTCCTGCTTGGGTTTGATACTCAGCATATAATTTTAAAATGCTTGGAACATACGTCCTGGTTTCTTCCCATAGCAATGTAAGGTCAGAATCATTTTTTCTCTTTTCTAACCACAATTTAGCCCGTCGTTCACCTCCATTGTAAGCAGCTAATCCACCATCAACTTCATACTGCTGAATCAAAGTAGATAAATACCTACACCCCAATCTAATATTATTAATAGGATTAAACAGTACCTTTTCCGGGGAGGTCCAGAAAACACCCTCTTCTGCTGCTAACTCCTGACCGGTTTCAGGCATGATCTGCATCAATCCTAAAGCGCCAACCGGAGAGACCACATCAAACTTCCAGGTGCGCGCACTTTCGTGAGTTATTGTTGCACAAATCAAATCAACATTCAGGTTAGTATATTTCAAACACATTTCATGGATTTCATTTGCAACTTCCATCTTTTTCTCTGTTGGCATGTCTTTGTTAAAATTATTTATTATGCCAATAACCTTCTGCTTATTGTACTGACGTGAATTCGCCAAATCCATAATGCCGCGAACATCTGCCAAATTTGATTCGATTTCCTTCAAATTATTGTCCGGGTTATTTTTAAAATAATAGCGAAATGAAAAACTAACTGTTGAAATAAATATAAAAACAAATAAACCCAATAAATAAATTGATCTAATCACCCTCCGATTCTTCATTTTCTGTCTCATCGTTCTATCCTCCGCAATGGATCAGCTTTCACAGCTGCAATTTCATTAAATAACTCATTCGATCTATATTTTTTGTGTATCTTTAATTCTCCAAATATTTATGAGTTACATTTTTTTTTATGACATGATAAAACCGGTTATAATAGTAACAAATATAAAGCCAGACTTTATGATAAAATTAATATTTTTTATTTCCTGTTTTTTATAGTTATTTCCACCCACGAATAAGCAATTGATAATTTTCGAGTTAAGCGATTTTCTTGTTTTGTGTTTTTTTTAAATATGAAGAAATTTTCATTTGTATTTTTTAGATAATTTCTTTTTCATCAAAGATATTCTATCGCATAATTTCATGTTGTATGGCAAAATTCGGGTTCTTGATTGATATTATTAAAATTACAGCGAATAATTTGCTGCAAATTTGAATTCCGGTTTTGCCTAATTTTGATTCAATTGTTTTGGACTGATTCAATATTCAGGATAATCGTTGCCGGTTGCTGGATACCGCGATCCCTTCCAACATCGAGAATCAAGCGGGACGTCCGCCATCCTGTTAGTCCGCCGTCTTTTTGGAGGATTTTTGGGCGGATATCCGGCATCGTATCAAATTCGTAAACGTTCACCAAGTGTCAGTGAAGATAAGACTGAAAAATCCCAACGGATGAGCAGCCAACGGATACAAATTAGAGCTTTTAATAAGCCTAAAAGATTGTCTTCATTTCGTGTCTGATAGTGTTTTCGTTCAGTTACTCCTTATTTGGAGTCATTCTTAAAAAATTCCAAATTCACCGGTAGCTAAAATCCGTTGGCAGCTCATCCGTTGGGTGTAATTTTTCTTTTTCAACTGCACGATCTCATCCATTTTTGTTTAACAGGCGAACGGTTACTACAATCTTTAAAATGTATAATCTATCAACTTTGTTTTTTGGGTATGAATTTTTTTTCCGGAGAGTGTGCCTCAGGAGTGCAGAGAAAAAACATTTATCATTTTTTACGGGTTATCTGGGCTGGGTATTTGTGAGCCGAATAAAAATCCCGGTTAGTTGTTTAAACAGCTAATTGCTTATCCTGAATCAACATCTTCCAACCATAATAAATTGTTTTTTGAACCGGTTCATTACTTAAAACAACATTGTAATTTATTTTTTTCCAGTTCAACACATTTATCAGCGCCAATTCTCCTTCAAATTCATCTGTTTTAGCATGAATTATTTCACCACCCTGAAAATGCAGGACACCTGATTTATTGACATTTTTTACTGTAACAAATCCATTAAACTTCTTTTGGAAATTCTTTTTTATTAATTCATCCAAAGTCAATTTTTCTTTTTTACTTCTTTTTTTAATTGATCTTTTCCGAAGTATATTACTGATCGTTTTTTTAAATTCCACCATTTCAAATGGCTTTTCAAAATAATAAATCCCGGTATTTGGATTTGCTAAATTCTTTATTTCCGGTTTATTTAAAGATGACATAATAATAACCGGCACCTCCGGATTGTGTTTTTTAACATAATCCAACAAAACCAAACCATTCGTACCAGGCATTTGAATATCGGAAATGACCAGGTTAAACTGAAGACGTTTGAGAACACTCAAAGCTTCTTCGCCCGAATTCAGTGAATGGAATTTATAATCTTTGTACTGTTTTTGTAAATTTTTGGTTATACCCCACGTCAAACTCTCTTCGTCGTCAACCACCAATATTCTTTTTTCCCCTTGTTTCATCCTAACTCCCCGCTGTTAAAATCAAGTTGCCTTACTCTTATTTACGCAAATATTATGCCAATTGACTGTTTTATAAGGCGCTATCTATTTTGCAATATTTATATTATATATTATTAATATGTTAACCCATGTTTCAAAAATTTAACATATTAAAATTCATTTCAAAAGTAAGGATTAATTTTTTTATAAGTGGTGATAAAAAATCAAAAAAACAATTTTGAAAAATAACTGGAGGGTTTTTGGTCATTGGAGATTGAAAATCGTCCTTATTATTTACACGTAACTAAAACAAAAAGAACTCGTAAACATTTGTTACATCAATAATTTTTAAAACTCAAGGAGAAAATATTATGGCGGAAAATAACCAGGCAAAAATGAAGCAGAATGTAAATAGTGCAACTAATGAAATCAATCTCGGTAAATGGATCAATGAATCCTGGGATTTTGTTATGGCTAATTTTACTGAATTGATGATTATTAGTCTAATTTATGTCATTATCGTTTTGGTGGCATCTTCAACAGTGGTGATTAAATTCATTCTTTCCGGGCCTTTGTCTGTTGGTATTTTTTATGTGATTTTCAATAAAATGCGCGGCCAATCAATTAACATTGGTGATATTTCCAAAGGGTTCAATTTTTTTGTTGCAGCAGTGTTAGCAGATATTTTGATCACCGTATTTGTTTCAATCGGTTTCTTTTTTCTTATTATCCCGGGAATTGTTATTTCAGCGCTTTATATGTTTGCATTCCCATTAATCCTTGAAAAAAACATGGACTTCTGGGAAGCAATGGAAACCAGCCGGAAAGTTGTGACAAAAAATATTTTTGAACTAAGCGTGTTTATGCTGGTACTTTATATTTTTATGGTCATAGGTGTATTGTTATTATTTGTGGGTTTTCTCGTGGCGCTGCCAATTACTTTTGCTGCGGTTGCACTCGCATATAAAGATATTTTTGGGTTGGAGGAAAATGCTGCTGGTTAATTTATAATGAGTTTAATAAATTTATAACAAGGGGCTGTATCAAAAGCCAAACTACCTGTCATTCCCGCGAAAGCAGGAATCCATAAGTTATTATTTTTAATGGATACCCGCACCAAAGACACTGTTTGCAGTCACTTTCGCAGGTATGATATAAATGGATCTTTTCTATACTTCTGATACAGCCCCTCGTTTTTATTTAATCCATCATCAGCACTTCTTCAACTCGTTCCAAAGCCCAATCTATTTCTTCCTTTGTAATCACCAGTGGTGGAGCTAAACGAATAATATTCCAGTGAGTCTCTTTTGCCAGCACACCCTTTTCCATCAACGCTTCGCAAAACCTTCGCGCGCCACCAGCATCTTTTTTTAGAACAATTCCAATCCACAATCCTTTCCGCGATAAAAATCGACATGAGGACTTTCTATTTTATGCAATTGTTCCATGAGATAATCGCCCAGTTCTTCAGCGCGTTCACACAATTTTTCATCAACAATGACTTTTAACGATTCCCTGGCAACAGCACATGCCAATGGATTTCCTCCATAAGTTGAGCCGTGATCTCCCGGTTCAAACACATCCATCACTTCTTTTGATGCAAGCACAGCCGATACAGGGTACATTCCACCGGAGAGCGCTTTGCCAATTGTAACAACATCAGCTTCGACATTTTCATGTTCGGATGAGAACATTTTCCCGGTTCTACCCAATCCACTTTGAATTTCATCCGCAATAAAAAGAACATTATTTTTTTCACAAATTTCTTTAGCTTTTTTAAGATAACCTGCCGGTGGTACAACAACGCCGCCTTCGCCCTGAATTGGTTCCACCAAAAAAGCTGCCGTGTTGGGAGTAATTGCTTTCTCCAGCGATTGGGCATCACCAAAGGGGATCATCTTAAATCCCGGGGTTAAAGGACCAAAACCATCTTTATACTGCTTTTCCGGAGAAAAAGTAACGATCGAGATTGTCCTGCCGTGAAAATTCCCATCACAAGTAATAATTTCCGCTTTGTCATTCTCAACACCCTTGACCTGGTATGCCCATTTACGAGCAGCTTTCAAAGCTGTTTCAACTGCTTCAGCACCTGAATTCATGGGCAGCACTACTTCGTATCCGGTCAATTCACATAATTCTTTTGCCAACAGTGGCCATTGGTCATTTCTAAAGGCGCGTGAAGTAAGCGCTAATTTTTCTGCTTGTTCTTTCATAACATTAACAATCCGCGGATGACAATGTCCCTGGTTCACCGCAGAATACGCTGCTAAAAAATCCATATATTTATTGCTTTCAACATCTTCGAGCCACACACCATGTCCTTTGGAAATAACAACGTCAAGAGGTTTATAATTATGGGCTCCGTACCGATCTTCTGTTTCAATGTAGTTCTTACTGTTCATTAAATTTGCCTCCAATAATTTATTCTAACTTCTTTATATCTTTTTTAATCATTTTATAATCATCAAATGTTTTAAACAGGATTTCATTTTTATAAAAAAACGCCAATGCTTCTTTAATGCGATTGTCCGATTTTGTGTCTTTTGCTAATTGAATCAGGTTCTTTGCTAATAAATAGGTTGCTTGTTTTTTATTAACCGATTCCGGGTGGTCTTCTAAATAAGTTTTTAAAAGTTTTATTTTTTCTTCTGTTTTTGTTTTTGAATTCAACTCTTTTAAAATATTAACGAAAGGATCATCTTTGGAAATTGAATTGTTTTCTCTAATTGATGTGGGCTGATATTCAAACGGTTTTGTTTTTTTCATCTTTTCTGCCGGAGTAAATACCTTTGAACCTGCCGGAACGGCAGGTGGCTGTATCGCCATCTCTTTTTGTTGAGTTTTTATCTCGCCTAACTTTTCCACTTTTTCCGTATTTTGATTTTTGATATCAATGGATTTGCTTTGGACAGCCATATCAAAACGGTTATTTTCATTTTCAACCGCTAAATTTGATGGTGCTATTTCTTGTTCGCCAACAATTTTACTTTCTTCATTTTGTGTATTCTTTCCTGATATTTTTTTTGTTTGAGCTGTACTTTTTGATAGCTCAATTCCTCTATTAGTTTTTTGAAAAGTCGATGGTCTGATATTTTTATTTGCTTTTAATCCTGATCGATTGTCAGCGGTTTTCAAAAAAGATTTTTGTCCGGCGCCTTTCTGTTCACCATTTTGTTTAGTTGTTGCTTCGAATAATTTTTTTTCATCATCGTTTAAAAAAACTTCTTCTTTGAATTCAGTCAGCGGTTCTTTTATTTTTTTTGTCTGAGGTTCAGCACTGCTGGATTCAATCTCATCCATTTCCATTGGTAAATTATATTTGCCCTGGTTAAAAAAAGATATTTTTACAAAAAAGATTAAAATTACTGTTGCCGCTGCTAATCCAACGATGCGATAATTTATTCTTTCCAGCAAAAAGAAGTTTCCGACTTTAACTTTTACACTTGCCCATAAATACTGTTTTGCTTCTGCTGGACGAATTTTGTTCATAATATTAGAAGTCAATTTTTTCCAGTATTCTGAGCCAGGTTCATCATAAATTTCTGCTTTGCCAACCGAGTTTAAAATTTGCAATCTCTCCAATTCTTTTTGGCAAGCAGCACATTGTAATAGATGATCTTCAACATTCTTTCGTTCTATATCTTTTATTTCATTATCTATCACCAAAGATAATTTGTTTTTTATATTTTCGCACTTCATTATGATATTCCTAAACTTCTTTTGATTCTAAGTATGGTTTGAGTAATTCTTTTAACTTTTCCCTAGCGCGAGACAGACGGGACATAACAGTACCAATACTGACTTCCAACTGCTCGCTTATTTCCTGGTAGCTCAACTCTTCGGACGTTCTCAATATAAAAACAACTCTTTGGTCTAAAGGCAACATTTCCAAAGCCAGTTTTATTTGTTGTTTGTATTCACGGTGAATTATCTTTTTCAAAGAATTGTCATTTTGAGATGAAAATACATCTTGATTTTCCGATCGGTTAAAAGTCTCCTTGTAACGTCGATTTTTTTCAATAAAGTTTAGTGTCGTATTAATTGTTATTCGATGAAGCCATGGATAAAAAGAGTACTTTTCATCAAACCGCTCTAAATTCCTGTATGCCTTTACAAAAGTATCCTGGACAATATCATTGGTATCGTCATGATTTAAAACCATCTTCCGGGCTAAACCATAAATCGCTTTCTGATATTTTACGACAAGCGTTTCAAAAGCTTTTTGATTGCCCTTTTTAGCTTTCCGAACCAGCCGCAGGTCTTCTTTGTCAGTTTGATTGATTTTGTTTTTTTTCATGCCTACACTAAACATACAGATGAAAATAAGTTTTATTCCCCAAATGGAAAATAAGAAAAATATTTTTTAGTGTCAACAATAAATATAATTTGACATATTGAGTTTTAATTTATATATTTTGGAGGAATTTATATTGAATCTTCAGATTTAAAAATTTGACAAAATTATGACACTTTATATTTTATATCTTTGTAAATTGTTTCAAAAAATGAATCTTTTTATTTTTATAATAATCGAATGGCAAAACTAATCAAAAAACCTATCTCCAATTTAACTATCCTTTTCTTGTTTTCTATCCTCATTCCCGGATTTATTTTGGCATATTTTAGCATCCAGACCATTGCCAATCAAAAAGAACTCACTGAAAAAAAATTGTTAGAAGATCAAAATCAATCCGCCAAAGAATTTGCCGAATACTTTGAACAGAACCTGCAAAATTGTGCAGATGAATTTTTTCAAAACGCAGATAGTCTATATGACAAAACTTGTGAGGCTTTTTCATCAATAAACACAATGGCGTTTGTTTCTCAAGCATTTATTATCGATAATAGAGGACAATTTATTTATCCACACTATTCTTTAAGCACAACCTTAAAACCAAAACATGGCAAATCTTCAGAATTTTCTCAACTAATTTCAAAAGCAGAAAAATTTGAATTCGCCGAATCCAATTTAAAAGCCGCGACACAACTCTATCAGGATGCTATAAAAATTTCAAAGAATAAGACTGAAGGTGCTACAGCAATAAATGGATTGGCACGTGTTTATGTCAAACGCAATTTTAAAAATCAAGCGCTTAATTACTATAGAATTCTTGCCGCACGATACGGCTCTATTATTGATAACACTAACTTGCCATTTGCATATTACTCAATGCATCAAATGATCCAGATGTCATTTTCACGTAACACGAATCAACTCGCAACCGATATTGATAATATTCTGTCTTTAATTATTAAGGGACAAATTGTTCTTTCGGACAACACTGCTTTTTTGCTTCACGAAATTGAACAGTGGTTGGAAAACCAAAAAGAAATTTCAACAAACCTTTCTCAAAGGTTATCTCAAAAAATTTCCTCAATCCAAAAATTGCTCTTTTTTGTCCAATATGAAGGAATTTTATTACAACAGAATTTACAAAATAGATACCACTCAACAGCCATTCCCAGGCTGGGTCAATTTTTAGCAATTACTGGTAAGAGTGAAAATAAACCTGTGCTGCTTATATTTAAGCCCACATCAGATAATTTCGGATTTTTAGGATTTCAAGTTGATTTAATCAAATTAAAAGAACAAACATTAAATTTTTCGTTCAAACAAAATTATTCTTTCACCCCGAATATTGAAATCATTCCAGGATCAAAAGTAAATCAAATGGCGCTTGAACCATTCTGTACGATCAAAGAATTGAGCCCATTGGTTCCCTGGTGGAGAATTTGTATTCTTCCTCAGAACACAGAAATTGTGAACAAGTACATTTCAAGGCGCCGCTTGATTTATGGTATTACCCTTACATTTTTGATTACTGGTATGTTTTTAGGTGTTGTGCTTGTTTTAAGAGACGTCTCTCGAGAGCAGCGCCTTGTTCAACTGCGGTCTGATTTTGTTTCCAATGTATCTCATGAACTTAAAACGCCTCTTACTTCTATTCGTATGTTTGCCGAGACAATGCTTTTAGGACGAGTTAAAAAGAAAAGCGAACAGCAGGAATATCTTTCGATTATTGTAAATGAAACAGAGAGGCTAACCCGATTAATCAATACGGTTTTGGATTTTTCAAAAATTGAGAAAGGTAAAAAACAATATTTTTCACATCCAGCAAACATTTCTCAAGTGATACATTCTGCAATTGATACGATGGAGCAATCTATTAAAGAAAAAGGATTCACATTGTTGTGTGATATTGAAACAAATGTGAAAACTGTAGCAGATTCCGATGCAATAGAGCAAGCAGTGCTTAATCTTTTGAGCAATGCTATTAAGTATTCTAATAACAAAAAAGAGATCTCTGTTAAATTGTGGGCAGAAAATGAGTCAATCTTTATTGAAGTTGTTGACAAAGGGATCGGCATTCCAGAATCTGAAAAAAAACGAATTTTTGATAAATTTTATCGAGCGCATATTGGACACAAGAAGGATACTGGCGGCGCAGGTTTGGGCTTGACGGTGGTGAAGCATATCGTTGACGCTCATCAAGGAAAAATTGAATTGGAAAGCAGGGTCGGTGAAGGGAGCAAATTTACTATTATAATGCCTCAAATCCGAAACAACAACGAGGGGAATAAGTGAAAACAATTTTAGTGGTTGAAGATGACATAGCAATTTTACGCGGCTTACGAGACAATTTAAAATTCGAAGGTTACAAGGTGATTGAGGCTACGGAGGGGAATAAAGGTTTGCAATTAGCGCTGAACGAGAATATAGATTTGATTCTTTTGGATATAATGCTGCCAGGCTTAAACGGATATGATATTTGCCGAAAAGTTAAACAACAAAAACCAGAGCTTCCGATTATAATGCTCACTGCCAGAGGCCAGGAAGTTGACAAAGTAGCTGGTCTGGACCTGGGAGCAGATGATTACGTCTCCAAACCATTCAGCGTTCCCGAACTTTTGGCGCGAATACGGGCAGTGTTACGCAGATACAATAAAAAAGAAAGAGATGTTGATCAATTCTCCTTTGGTGAAATCACACTGGATTTTAAAAAGTATGAGGCAACTGTTAAAGAAAAAAAAGTAAACCTGTCTGCCAGAGAATTTGAAATCATGAAATATTTTATTAACCATGCTAATGAAGTTGTACATCGCCATGATCTATTAGACCAGGTCTGGGGTTACGAAACATTTCCCACTACACGTACCGTGGATAATTATATTCTCAATCTGCGCAAAAAATTTGAAACTGATCCAGCCAAGCCAAAGCACATTTTAGGTGTGCATGGAGTTGGTTATAAATTTGAGCCTTAAATTCAGGGGGTGAGATAGAAAAATTAAAAATCAAAAGATTGTTTAGCACCTTCTTTAAATTTTAAATGATTCATTCCTGGATGTTGTCTCACCTCCCTGAAATTTTTTTGACAACTTTTTGACAAACCTTAAGCCGAAACATGACAATACGATTTTAGAATTTGTTATCTTTAAGATGTAAAATTAAATGTTTTGGTTTTTTCATTTAATGGGAGGATCTCACAATGTCTAAATCACATATTTCAATTTTTATTGTAATAACGTTATTACTTTTCTCAATATTAACTTTATTTGCTCAAACCCAATCCCAACTCTTCCAACAAGCCCTGCTAAAAGAAAATGGCGAGGGAGATTTAAAGGCGGCGGTGACGATTTATCAGAAAATTGTAGATGACACAAATGCCGATCGTTCAGTTCGGGCAAAGGCGCAGTTGCATATTGGCATGTGTTGGGAGAAGATGGGTAGGCAGGAAGCAAAAGAAGCTTATCAAAAAGTCATGAGCGATTTTAATGATCAACAAACCACCGTACAACAAGCAAAAGCTCGATTACAAAATTTAGAAAAGAATCAAAATGACAAACCTGTTAAACCAAGCTACCAAAAAGTTATTGAGGCAGAGTCGCCTATTATATCTGCAGATAGTTCACCGAATGGCAAATTTATTGCTTTTCAAACCCGGCAAGATAGCATTTCGACACTCTCTATTTTCAATGTTGTTTCTAAAGAAATAAGCCACATTCAGCAGCCAGCCGGCATTAGCATCACCGGATTTAAATGGAGTCCGAAAGGGGATTATATTGCTTTTCGTGGAGAAGTTGAAGGAAATTCTCAAAAGGGTTTATGGATAATTCCTATAAATCAGAACACGGGAGAAAAGAAAGGCAAAGCCATACTTTTAATTGATAATGCCCACATTACTGACTTTGATTGGAATAGCAATGGCGAAGAAATTTGCTTTGTAAAAAGTGAACAGAATAATTATAGTTTAAATACCATCAGACTAGCCGACAGAAAAATCACTCCAATATTGGAAAATTTTAAAAAATTAATGTTAAATCCAATCTGGTCATTTGACAAAAATGTTATATATTATTCAGCAAAGGGGACTTCAGGCAATCAAAGTTGGGATATTTTTCGTTTAACGATTGATACAAAAGAGACCAAACAAATTATTGAATCCAATTATTTATACGATATTGCCCAGGATTCAAAACTAATTGCTACCAGAGTGATAAAACCAGGCGAGCCCTTAATTCGAATAGCCTCAATTTCAGGAGGTGTTTCACAAGAGTTTGTATTAAGAAAAGAATTTTCACACTCAGTTTATGCATCATTTCTTCCTGACGGAAAAAAACTTCTAATGCCTTCAAAAAGACGTGATGCAGTTATAAAAAAAGTTAATCTTAAAAATAAAACAATTTCAAATGTATCCCCCGAAGATGGCTATTATAGCGATCCGCTTGTTTCATCAGATGGAAAATTCCTTGTATATGTGGAAACTGGAGAAGGCGGGGATATTTTTCATCTGCTCAATATAAAAGATGGTTCTTTAAAAATGATTCCTACGGATGATTTGATTTGGCTCCATTCGTGGTCACCAAATTTAAAATATTTAGCTTACACTGATATCGCAAAGAAAGAAATAAAAATATTTAATTTAGAATCCAATTCTGCATTTACAATTCAAAAATATCAAGGTGAATTAACCGGAGACATTAATTGGTCAAAGGATAGCAAATTAATGTCATACGTCATTAAAAGCGATGATTATAAACTATTCGTATCTGATTTGAATGCTATTAAAAAAGAAATATTTGGTAGTAATAACTTCATCTCTTCTGCGGAATGGTTCTCTGATAATGATCGACTTGTATTTGCAACAGAAGAAAACGAGAAGTCAAGAGTTTTTGTTTATTCAAATATCAAGGATCAAAGAAAAGTTTTGCTTGAAACGGATTTAGAAATTATCTCCCTCCAAATATCTCCTGATGAAAATTGGATAGCATTTTATCGCAAACAACCTGGACAATATGAAGGACAAATCTATCTCACTTCACTTACAGGCGAAGACACAAAATTAATTGGTCCTTCCAATCCGAGAATGATTGAGAAATTTGTGTGGTTACCCGACAAAAACTCCATTGTGATTAACGCTTGGAATTCCTCTTACAGTAAAACTGATATTTATTTATTATCGGTGAATGGATCAGATGAAAACCATTTAACAAATGAAGATAATTCTATAAAATATGGATTATCTCTTTCTCCTGATGGGAAAGAAGCATATTATTGGGAGCAAGTTGACCTTGGCGGAGTACTCTGGGAGGTAGATATTTCTGAAGCGATTGAAAAATTGAAATAAATTAAATTTCCTTTAAAAAGTTGGAGGTGCATCATGAAAACAAAATTAATTTTAAGTCTAATTATATCTCTTGTTTTTGTTTCGCTCTGCTTCGCCCAAACCCCATCACAACTATTCCAGCAAGCCCTACTCAAAGAAAACGGGGAGGGAGATTTGAAGGCGGCGGTGGAGATTTATGAAAAAATTGTAGGAGATACTGAAGCAGATCGTTCTCTCCGTGCGAAGGCGTTGCTGCACGTTGGTATCTGTTGGGAAAAAATGGGGAAGGAAACTGCTGAAAAAACCTATAAAAGGATAATATCTGAATTTGCAGATCAAGCAGGTTCTGTCATTGAAGCAAAAACACGATTGTCAAATCTTCAACAAAATGATCATGAAAGGTCTGCAGGATTATCGTTAACCAAAGTTTGGTCTAAATTTGGAATTGTGCCTAAAAATTTACGCAGTATTTCGCCGGATGGTAAATTTATCTCAGCTACCCATCAAAGTAATGGTTTTTGTCTTGTTGACCTGGATGCAAAAAAAATAAAATATCTAACAGATTACAAAGAGCGGGAAAAAGAACTGTATGAGAAAAATCCATCACAAGCTAAAATTGATTCTTTTTACAATTCTGAAAAATTGGCTGCCGGTTCTGCCTGGTCTAAAGATGGAAAGAGATTTGTTTATACGTGGTGTAATTGGAGCGGAAAAGATTCTGAACTGCGAATCATGACAGTAGATGGAAAAATCGAAAAAACTTTTTCAGTATTTAAGAATATGACTTGGCCGATTGTAGAAGATTGGGCAAGTGATGGTGAAAATGTGTTATTAACAGCTATGACCGAAGAAGGTGAATCTTCTCTTATAACTTTCAATTTATTGAATCAAACCATTAAATTTTTGAAAAAGATTGATCAAAAAGAAGTTTATATGCATGCTCGTTTTTCGCCGGATGGTCAATTCGTTGCTTATGATGTTCCCTCTGCAAATCACAATGGTAAAAAAGACATTTATCTTCTTGATGTTAAAAACAAGCGTGAAACTTTATTGATTCAAAATACCGGTGACGATCAGCTTTTAGGCTGGATGCCCAAAGGCGGTCGCATTCTTTTTGCTAGCGATCGGTCCGGAAGTTTTGATGCCTGGAGTATTAAAGTGAAGGAGGGACTGCCTGATGGAGAGCCGGTTTTTGTGAAAAAGGATGTTGGGAAAATTTATCCTTTGGGTATTTCAAAGAGAGGAACCTTTTATTATGCCTATGAATTTAAAGCTGTTGATGTTTATTTAACCCATCTTTCTGAAGATGGTAAGAAAATAGATAAAGATCCGGTACGGATAGCAGATCGGTACATCGGTACCAATCGTATTCCATCATGGTCTCCGGATGGCACAAAAATCGCTTATCTTTCAAAAAGGGGTTTACAACGGGATGATCTTCTTATTGTTATTCATACTATCAAGACAAAAAAAAGGAAAAAATACCAACTAAAATTTAAAGAGTTGCAATCTATTAATTGGAGTTTGGACGGTAAGTTTTTGTTGTTAACTGGGATAGATGGGAATGAACAAGCAGGAATTTTTCAGTTTAACTTGACAAGCGGTAAAATCCAATCGCTTTATATTTTTCCTGAAAAAGAATTAAAAACAAGTTGGGCTGCGCAACTGCCAGGAGGCAATAAAATAATTTTTGTTCATCGTCCTTCAAGCATCGACCCATAATCTAAAATCATGCTTTTAGATCTTGTCTCTAAACAAGTAAAAGAGATAGATCGTGTAAGTTCCTGGCCACTTAATGAAATATTAACTCCTGATAAACAATATCTCACATTTCGTGGCTGGAGAGAAAATATGGAAACTATTTTTTTGTTGCCTGTAGAGGGTGGAAAACGCCGCAGTGTTGTAAAATTTAAGGATCAATATATGGCATCTTTTGCATGGTCGCCTGATGCTAAGAAACTATATTTTGCCCGGGGTACATTCCAGGATGGATCAACAAGTCTTTGGTTCAAGGATCTCGAGACTGAGGAAATGATTGATCTTGGATTAAAAATAAGTTTTATGCGGGAATTACAATTACATCCAGATGGTCAAACATTGGTTTTTCAGGCAGCGGAAGTGAATTTTGAAATATGGGCAATGGAGGATTTTTGAAAAATTACAAGTATTATTAACCAAACACAGGAGGTAATCATGAAGTTAATTGCCAACCAATCGTTAATTTTTGTAATTGGAGTTCTATTTATTCTAAGTTGCAGTAAAGAACAACCATATTCTCCTACTCATAATGATGAGTTAAATTTAACAAATAACGTATTAAAAAAGAAATATAGTGGGTTGTGTATTTTTGGACCTGAAACATTTACGGTCCCACAAGAAAAATCAAAAACCAAAAAAAGGATCACAAGATTATTTGAAGTAAATGATCTAAACGGGGCATTCATATTTCGTCTAGTAAATGGCGATGGTGAAGGTTTACAATTTGTGAAAAATGCAGATATTAGGCTCAACAAAAAAAGAGTTGAAAATGATCATTGGATTTATTTAGACGAACAGGGGACAAAATCAAGACCGAGATTTCCAAATGGTCGCAAAGGTTCTGGGTATGAATATGCAAAGTATCTTGATGTCGATTTAGATTTTATCGTTGAATCAACAAACGAGCTGCAAGTTGAACTGGATGGAAAAGAAGGTTGTTATGTAACTTTAGAAATAATCTTTCAGCCTTTTCCTTTGACGATCATTGATGAGAACTTTGATTCTCACCCAGAAGGTCCCCTTCCTAAGAAATTACCTCTAACAATAAACGGAAAATGGCAAATAAAAGATGGAGCTCCTGAAATTAATTTTCAAGCTGTAATTAATAATTCAGATATTTCACCTCCTTCCGGTTCACACTGTTACGAAATGTCAAAAAATTCAATTGATCTTACCAAAGGATTACATATGGCTGCTTGGGAAGCATGGTTAATGGGAAGAAAAGGTTATCAAGAAGTTAAGATTAAACCGATGCAAACAAATTGTTTTATTCATATATCGAATATCGGCCAATGGTCTCATATGGGGCGAGTTTTTTTTGATATAAATGGAAAAATAAAAGTTGATAACGGCAAAGGAAATCCAACTTATCTTTGTGATTACCAAGAAAATGTTTGGTATCAGATAAAAATGATTTTTGACGCTATTACAGATACTTATTTGGTATTAATAAATGGAAATCCTTATGGACCTTTTACTTGTCATGAAACGGATGCTTATTACTTTCATGGGCATTTATGGATAGGTATTCCCTGGCAACGAGGAACAGCATATATTGATGATATGAAAGTCGTTTTTGAAGAGGCTGTTGTATGGCAAGAATGGATGGATGAAAATGGTCCTGGATGAAAATAATTAAAGGATTGAGATATTTTTTTCCAAAAGGTCAATTAAGTGAGAGATTATCCCTTATCTATCTAATAAAACATTCATTGCATCGATTCCATACAATTCCATTATTCCTGTTTCAAATTTAAGCAATCTTTTTGCCCATCCGCTGGCGGATAAATTCACTGTTTAAAGCCTATTATTATCGTGAAACAGCAACCCCAATGTGTGAATCAGCCATGCCATAATACATGAACCATTTTCCCTTAAAAAATGTGAGACCTTCCACGAAAACCACATTAGCTACCTGTCCTGTTATTTCACTTATTTCCTGCGGATGAAAAAATGGAGCGGTACACCGGTATAATAATTTATTAGGGTCTTGCTTGGAAAAATAGGCATAACCGGTTCTGTAAATCCGACCTTTCTCTGTTCTCTCCGCTCCATTATAAATCACTAAAATTCCTTGATCCGTTATAATTGGCGTGGGACCGCTTTCTGTTACATTGCTGTCAAACATATTGGGACGTAACGGCAATATATGATCTTCCCGAACCAGTTCCCAGTTCAACAGGTCAGGAGAAGAAGCTAACCAGACTCCATGCTCACCGAAAAACATATAATATTTTCCATTAATTTTTTCAGGAACAATTACCCCGGCTTTGGTCCATTTTAATTCTGGAAATAGGGGACCATGTTTCGTCCAGTTATATAAATCTTTTGAAGATGCCAAACATAAGCGTGCGGTTTTTCCGTCATAAGCAGTGTAGGTTAAATAGAATGTATCCTCGATTTTCACTACCCTGGGATCTTCCAACCGCCAGGTTTTTCGTATGGTTCAGACGGTTCTAAAACAGGTTTTTCCTCCCTCTTAAAATGGATGCCATCTTCACTCCAGGCTAATCCAATTCTTGAAGTCCCATTCCAGATTCCGATACCAGTGCTATCTTCAGCCCGATACAACAGGGCAATTTTTCCGTCCACTTCGATTGAGGAGGGATTAAACAGGTCTTTCGCTTCCCAGGATAAACTTGAAGGAGATAGGATAGGATTTTCTGGCGCTCTCTCAATTTTCTCAAAAGGTAAATTAAACCTGGTTTCAATGTTTTGAGATGAATTGGAACAGCTAATAAAAATTATCAACAACAAAAATAGCTTTAAATATCTCATTTTTTCATCCTTATTAAATTTTTATTTAATAGATATTTTGAATTTAAAGTAAAATTTTTCGTATCCACTCAATATTTAATTATAATTTGTGAGCATGTCTTTTTGTTATAAGTTCGCCATAATGTTCGCAGAATAATTTATAGCAGAATTATTCTGCTATAAATCATTCTGCGAAAAAATTTTCTTTACATATACTAATCACAAGGTGATTTCAATTATAATTCATTTCGGAGTACGGCGCCTTTATGCGCCGCCACAATCCATAAAGGGATTGTATTCCGAAAGCATAAATCTCAAAACCACTTTGGTTTGAGTATAGGAATATATAAGATTGACGTATTTTCCATATTTTATTAAGCCTATACAGATTGTTAATACCCAAACTTCAAAATTTGTAACCGTTCAGCCTGGTCGTAAAAGTCATTCTGAGGGAGCTTGCGACCGAAGAATCTCATAAATTTACCTACAATTGATTTTTATAATACGAGATTCTTCACTTCCCATCATCCCCAATCCCTTCCCTCGTTCAGAATGACATTCATTAGACGAATGGCTGAACTATTACCAAAATTTTAAAAACAATTAGTATAATTCGTGTAATTAGTGGTTCAATTTCATTTAAAACAACTTTGGAATCAACCAACTGATAACAATCATAAAAAAGAAATATCCAACTAAAATTAAATACTTTGGAATCCAGGCTTTTTCCCCTTCTAATAAATTCGTATTCCATATAATGTATTTACCGACTTTACTATCTTCTGGCGGAGTGTCAAAAAAACTTGCCAGACAAGCAATAATTACACTGACTAAAAACCCAAAGCAATTCCACCACAACCAAAAAATTTCCTGAAACCATAAATGCAACACCAGGTTGAAAAAAACTCCGGCGACAATTCCGGTAAAAGCGCCTTTTGCCGTTACTCTCTTAAAGGCAACCCCTAATATGAAGGCTGCTAATATAGGCCCATAAAATGCTGAACCCACAATGCCGATTGATTCGATGACCGTGTCTGATATGTCTCCTACATAGAATGCCAATAGTGTAACAATAACACCCCAAATTACCGTACTAATCTTACTCATACGCAAAAATGAGATTTTAAGCTTTTTCTTTTTTAGGAATAAGGGTGCAATAAAATCTTTCATCGAGGCTGCGCTTAAAGAATTTATAGCTGAATCGAGCGAAGACATTGCAGCAGCCAGTACCGCAACAAATATTAGCGCCTTAAATCCGTGCGGGATATTATTCATAATAAAAACCGGCACCATATAATCCACTTTTCCCAGTGAATTGACAGTATTTACAAAATCGATATGCTCTAAAGCATAAGCGCCAATGCTAAGCCCGATAAAGAGATACAGCAGGCTCAAAGGAAAGCGAAAAAATCCGTTGAATATCAATGATTTCCTTGTTTCTGCTAGTGTTGCGGCGCTTAATGCTCTTTGTGTTTGCGTCTGATCGCAGCCGTAATAAGACGCTAACAAGAAAAATCCCCCTATTATCTGTGGCCAAAAAGAAAACTCAACGCCATCTCCCAGTCCATGATGCTTAAAGTCCAGTATCTGTAACCGATCAGGCATCTTTAAGGTAACAATATTTTTAAAAGATTCAAATCCTCCAACTTCATAAATTGAATAACCGGCAATTAAAAATGCGCCCATTATCAGGATAGCCATTTGTAAGACATCACTGTAAATAACCGCCTTTATTCCGCCAAGCGTATCATAAATTAAAGTTATTCCGCCAATAAGTAAAATAGTAGTCCATAACGGCATTTTAAATACTGTTGACAATAAAATGCCCGCCATATAAAACCCTACGGCTGTTGCCAGTCCCCTGCTTACCAGGAATACAGCAGATATGAGATATTTTACGGAAGAGTCGAATCTTTTTTCAAGATATTGGTAAACGGAGATCAGTTCGAGTTTTCTGAAAAAGGGGATTAAAAATACCATAATGAAAATCATGGCAATGGGCAGGATGAATTCTCCCTGAAGTAATTTCATGCCGCCGCCTTGTTTCATGGCTACAAAAGCAGGAACGGACATAAATCCAATAGCTGATGTTTGCGTTGCCGCGGTTGAAATGCCAATAGCCCACCAGGGCATACTTCTACCGCCGACAAAATAATCTGTTTCGTCTTTCTGCCCTTTGCTGAATCTCCAGCTCATAAATATCAGCGCAGAAAAATATAGCACAAAAATTAAATAATCCCAAAAGTTTAAGCTTCCGATCTGCTCCATTATCTATAATCCTTTTTAGTTAGAATTGATTATGTGAACATAGTTAATTTTGGGCAAAAAAAACAGCAGGACATTTTTTTTATAATTATCCTGCTGTTAATATCTTTATGATGAAACAATTATATCATCTTGTTTTCCTGACAATATTTCTGATTTTAAAATAACTTTTTTGGGTTTTCTAATACCTTTTTCAATCATCTGTATCAGAAGTTCGGCAGCCTTTTCTCCCATTTTATAAATTGGTTGATCGATGCGAGTAAATAGAGTCTCTGCAAGATGGGGAAGTATATGATTATCGTAATTAACTAAAGTAATATCTCCGGGAATTTTTTTACCTAACTTTTCCAGCGCTAAAATTACACCTTTTGCTAAAGTGGCATTAAAAGTAAATATTGCTGAAAAAGAGCTGTTAGTTTCTAAAAATTTTGTTATCATCGCAACATCACCAGCATCGATTCTCCTCTCATCACATTCAAATACTAAATCAGAATCAAACGGAATATTATTTTTTGCTAATGCATTTTTGTAGCCATCCAGCCTGTCTTCAAATGATGAACAATCCAGACCTGACAAAACAGCTATTTTTTGATGACCTGATTTGATGAGATTGGTGGTCATTTTATATGAACTTTCGATGCTGTCGGATACAACATAACTACAATCTGTATTGCGCAAGTACTTATCAATCAGGACAAAGGGGACATCCCGATTAATTAATTTTTTTAAAATCCGGGCATTTTTCTCTTCATAATTCTCACCGACGATTGGTGAAATAATAATACCATCGATATTTTTCTTTAACAATAGAGAAACATAACCCATTGCCTTTTCAAAACTCTGATCATGATTGCCCAGAATTAAACTATAACCCCGGGAATGTAAAAAATCTTCTATGCCGCGAACGATTGTCCGTCCAAATTCATTGGAGACATCGGGAACTACCATGCCTATTAGTTTTAATACAATGGGCTCATCTGCCTTTCCCCAGAGGCTTTTGGAGCTGACATAAGTTCCTCTCCCGCGTTCGCGAAATACATACCCTTCTTCAACTAATTTGCCAACAGCTTTATTAACAGTTATCATGCTGCAATCATAGGTATTAACCAACTCTTTTTCAGCCGCTATTTTCTCGCCAGGTTTCCATTTTCCTGCAATTATCTTTTCTTTTAATATTTCTTTCAATTGATAATATTTTGGCAACAGGCTTGAGTTATCTATTCTTCCCATAAATAAGCTATGTTAATATGTGAACATGTTTAATTTTTTTTAATATATAAAATAAAAGGAACTTTGTCAAGTACTTTTTGTTAAAAATTTAAAATTTTTTATATTTAAGGATTTAACAAAATGAAATCAGTAACCGTAGTCATTCCCACTTATTGGAGCCGGGAAAAAGATAAAAGTCCACAACCTGGTGATATTATATTTGACCATCCTACGCCGATCGATACCAATGGCACACTGACACGCCTGTTAGAGAGTTTAAAAATAATTGATTATCCTGATTGGAATATACTAATTATTGGTGTAACGGTAAATCCTGCATTAAATGCACGCCTGGAAACGAAGATCGCGGAAATAATCGCACCATTCAAACAACACTTTTCTATCAACTGCTTTTCCAATAGAAATTTGAAACAATTGCAAGAGCGATTGACTTTTTATGGCTTCAATCCTTCATTGGTTGGTTTGAACAATTACGCAACAATTCGAAATTGTCAATTAATCGTACCTCATGTTATGGGCAGTGATGTTATTGTCGCATTGGATGATGATGAAGTTATTAAAGATAAAAATTATCTTTTTAAAGCAGTAGAGTTTATTGGAGAGGAACTTGATGGCGATTTTATTGCCGGAGTTGGCGGTTTCTATCTCGATAAGTTTGGCAGCAATCGCGTACCTGAGTCTTTTCAAGAAACAGAGAATATTTTTATCCGTAAAGCATCTATTATGAATTTAGCGACAGAAACAATAGAACGCCAGTCAGGTCGCCTGGTGAAAACGCCTTTTATTTTCGGCGGGAACATGGTCTTCAGCCGGCAAATGTTTGAGTCAGTTTCTTTCGATCCTTATGTTACGCGGGGCGAGGATATTGACTATTTAATTAATGCACGCTTGTACGGTTATTATTTTTTTATTGACAAAGAATTGACCATCACCCATTTACCACCTTCAGAGAGCAATACTTCACACTATTCCAAACTTTGTCAGGACGTGATACGTTTCATTTATGAGCAAGAAAAATTGAAACAAGCTCGGCAACATTCAAATTTAATAAAATTGATGCCAAAGGATTTAGACCCTTATCCGGGATTATTCTTACGTGAAAATATAACGCAGCATGCACTGGAAGCATTACGTCTAAAACGTCCATCAAACGCAAATGAACGCTTATTTCCATCACCTGAACAGATTGTTGCCGATGCAGTGAAACACGCCCAGAAGTCTGTTCCACATTATTTTGAGTTTTCTGCACAATGGCGGGAATTAATGAAAGCTTTAGCCAAAGACCATTTTCTATAACCTAGACAAGCCAGAACGGGCTGAAAAAGAATCTCACGCAAAGTCGCGAAGCCGCAAAGCACAGTCTGTATTTCCTTATAGAAATAAGGTAACTGTACAGGGAATCGCAAAGTTTTTTCGTAAACGTTCACCCATATTATAAATTAGACCATTGTGCTAAAACATGTGTTCTTGAAAAACCTTATTTTTGCTTTTAAAACCTTAATAGCAAGTAATAAGGTAAAATCTGTGGGTCATCATTATGCTATTAAGGTTAAAGAACTAAAAATAAGGTTTTGAAAACATATAAATTTTAACATACAATATGGATGAACGATTACGTTTTTTCTTGATTTTTTTGCGTAATCTTTGCGTCTTTGCGTTGAGTCAAGAATTTTTAAAATTGCTCCTTCATGTTGGCTACAATTTTATAAATTACGACAACAAATTATCGACAATCCGCCTGGATCGATATTTGTTTATAAGAGCCTACTCCATCATCAAAACTTCTTCCACTCTCTCCAAAGCCCAATCAATTTCTTCTTTTGTAATGACTAACGGTGGGGCTAAACGAATAATATTCCAGTGTGTCTCTTTTGCCAGCACACCCTTTTCCATCAGGGCTTCGCAGAATCTTCGGGCGCCGCTGGCTTCTTCTTTTAAAACAATTCCAATCCAGAGCCCTTTGCCGCGATAAAAATCAACATGCGGACTTTTAATTTTGTGGAGCTTTTCCATGAGATAATTGCCCAGTTCTTCAGCGCGTTCACATAACTTTTCATCAACAATTACTTTTAATGATTCCCTGGCAACTGCGCAACCCAACGGGTTTCCGCCATAAGTCGAGCCGTGATCTCCCGGTTCAAATACGCTCATCACTTCTTTTGAAGCAAGTACTGCCGATACCGGGTACATTCCGCCGGAAAGCGCTTTACCAATTGTGATGACATCGGCTCTGACATTTTCATGTTCGGAGGAGAACATTTTTCCGGTTCTTCCTAAACCGCTTTGGATTTCATCAGCAATAAATAGCACATTATTTCTTTCACAAATTTCTTTAGCTTTTTTAAGATAACCTGCCGGTGGTACAACTACACCACCTTCTCCCTGTATCGGTTCCACTAAAAATGCAGCCGTGTTCGGTGTAATTGCTTTTTCTAATTCATCGGCATCACCATAAGGGATCATTTTGAATCCAGGAGTTAAAGGCCCAAATCCATCTTTATATTGCTCTTCCGGCGAAAAAGTAACAATGGAAATTGTCCTGCCATGAAAATTGCCATCACAGGTGATAATTTCTGCTTTATCTTTTTCGACTCCTTTAACTGTGTATGCCCATTTACGCGCCGCTTTTATTGCTGTTTCGACTGCTTCAGCTCCTGAATTCATTGGTAGTACCATATCGTATCCAGTCAATTCACATAATTCTTTTGCTAACAATGGCCACTGATCATTTCTAAAAGCGCGAGACGTAAGCGCTAATTTCCCTGCTTGTTCTTCCATCACTTTTACAATCCGCGGATGACAATGTCCCTGGTTCACCGCAGAGTAAGCAGCCAAAAAATCCATGTATTTATTTCCTTCAACATCTTCGAGCCACACGCCATGTCCCTTAGTAATGACCACGTCAAGGGGTTTGTAATTATGAGCTCCGTACCGGTCTTCTGTTTCGATGTAAGTTTTGCTGTTCATTAAAATTGCCTCCGTTACTTTATTACATTTTATGTTATTTGCCACAGAGACACGGAGACGCAGAGTTATAGTATTACAAGTTAAATCTTCGTTTTTTCCGACAAAAAGAAGTCGGATTTTTAATTTGCAAAAGAATTCAACACCGCAAAGACACGAAACCCGCAAAGGAGAAATTGAAGAAAAGAACCATAAAAAAAAATGTATATTTAAGCCATCAGCTTGAAATATGTCTGAGCGACTCTGAAACCCCACGGGACTGGGATTGGGCGGAGGACCGTTGCGTCGATGCGCGACTCATTCA
>JACKQG010002062.1_pt1 | contig 26787 bp, 25 predicted proteins | sample 8237621 | NCBI WGS metagenome assembly JACKQG01 (sample SAMN15677084, study PRJNA649215) | marine metagenome | biome: marine; feature: Black Sea; material: saline water; isolation source: suspended particulate matter (SPM) from the Black Sea western gyre | collected 2013-06-09/2013-06-10 | depth... | reverse complement strand
TCGGGGGTTCGAGTCCCTCCTCCGCTACCATCTCAGACTTCTTCCCTTTTCCGGATAATTAACGGAACCACGCGCTACCCGCGCTTGTAGCCGGGGCGATGATGGCGCAAATGGCCGAAGCCGAAACGCGAATAAGCGATAATGAGCAGAAGGATCACAATCACGGTAGTAAAAATCAACGTGATTACGCCCCGGTTTTCTGCAAGGTAGGCGTCCTCGGCAAAAAAGTGAGCGGATAATAGACCGCCGACAATGCCGGTCAAAATCGCGAAGACCAGTACGCTGCGATAAGGCCGCAGCTTAAACATCGGAACTCTATCTCCCATAATCACCATATTTGTTCGCCCGCCCTTTCTATATCCGCTCGCATTTACTATCGCTAGTTTTTTAGCAGGTTTTGTTCCAAAGAAATAGCATTTTTTATAATTCTTCTTGTCTACAAGCGACAACGCCGTGTTTTTTTACGCCAACTCTGCGCCCTTATAAAAAATTCTCATAAATGAGATCGTTATGCTTCCTTTACAAAATCATGAGAGACGCTTTAGGTGGCGGCTCGACCACGCATGCACGCACACCGGCTCGCAGAAAGAGAGGCTCCCTTAGAACAAATCAATGGGGCGGCGTTTCCCTTTCCAAGGATTCGACAGGCGCACCCTGGGCGCCACAAAACATCGGGTTCATTTTGAGTTTTCCCCGCCCCGCCGATGCGCTATGGTGAGCGTTTGTTTTCCGGGCATGTGGTGGAATTGGTAGACACGCAAGATTTAGGATCTTGTGCCTCACGGCGTGCGGGTTCGAGTCCCGCCTTGCCCATTCGCCACTACAGTATAGAAAGAGATGTTATGTTACCGCAACACGGAGGCGTTCCCAACTTCAGCCTGCGCATTTCGGGGCTAGCCAAAGCCCTGCTAACGATTGTGCTCATTTGCGGCCTGATGCTGACCCTCTCATTCTATCTCAACGCCGAACCCGGTGATATGGCAGCACAGAGCCACGTCAGACTTTCGCTGATCGCTACGTTGCTGCTCTCTTTTTTCGTTTTTCTTGTCAGTACCGGGCGCTGGTGGCATCCGCATCTCCGGCGGCACGGGAACAGCCAGCAGCAACACCGCCACCGCTCACGGCATCACCCCCGGAAAAGCGTTCGCCACCGTCATCATCACCGCTAATGCTTTTTAATTGCTCCGCACGGCGCAGCACAGTAGATTTCCCGCCCTTTCACGGACGCGTAGCTCAGTTGGTAGAGCAGCTGACTCTTAATCAGCGGGTCCAGGGTTCGAGCCCCTGCGCGTCTACCACCCCCTCGCCTCGTCTACACAATGTAGGTTGAGGCGGCGGTGTCGCCGCCGCGACCGGTCCAGTTGGTGTGGAAGAATTCCCCGCGCGGTTTGTCGAGCCGCTCATAGGTGTGCGCGCCAAAATAGTCGCGCTGCGCCTGCAGCAGGTTGGCTGGCAGGCGGGCGGCGCGATACCCATCGAAGTAGGCCAGCGCCGCGCTGATCGCGGGCATCGGGATTCCAAGCTCAACGGATTTGCAAATAACACGGCGCCATCCGGCCTGTGCGGTTTCGACCGCCTCTTTGAAAAACGGATCAAGCAGCAGGTTGACCAGATCCGGATTCGTGTCGAAAGCCTCTTTGATTTTGCCGAGAAAGACCGAACGGATGATGCAGCCGCCGCGCCACATGAGCGCGATGCCGCCGTTATTGAGTTTCCATCCATATTCTTTGGCCGCTTCGCGCATGAGCTGATAACCCTGCGCATAGGAAACAATCTTCGACGCATAAAGCGCCTGCTTGAGGTCATCGATCAACGCGGCTTTGTCGCCGTCGAATTTTGCTTCGGGACCGGAAAGCACGTTCGCGGCTTCCACGCGCTCCTCTTTAAGCGCGGAAAGGCAGCGGGCGAAGACGGCCTCGCCGATCAGAGTCAGCGGCTGCCCTAGATCCAGCGCCGAAACCGCAGTCCATTTGCCGGTGCCTTTCTGGCCGGCCGCATCGAGAATAGAGTCGATCACTGCTTCGCCGGCATCGGTCTTATAGCCGAGGATGTCGCGAGTGATTTCAACCAGATAGGAGTCGAGCTCGCTCTCGTTCCACCCGGCAAACACCTCGCGCATCTCTTCATTGGAGAGGCCGAGGCCCTCTTTCATCATCTGGTAGGTCTCGCAGATCATCTGCATGTCACCGTACTCGATACCGTTATGAACCATCTTGACGAAGTGCCCCGCGCCATCGGCGCCGACCCACTCGCAACAGGGCTCGCCCTCTTCGGTCTGCGCACAGATTTTCTGGAAAATCGGCTTCACCGCATCCCATGCGGCGGCGGATCCGCCGGGCATGATAGAGGGCCCGAGCAGCGCACCTTCTTCGCCGCCGGAAACGCCGGCTCCGATGTAGAGCAGCCCTTTGCTTTCCACATATTCGGCGCGACGGATGGTGTCAGGGAAATGAGAGTTGCCGCCGTCGACGATGATGTCGCCCGCTTCAAGGTGCGGAATCACCTGATCAATTAAGCTGTCAACGGCCCCGCCGGCTTTCACCAGCATCATCACTTTGCGCGGCCGCTCGAGTGCAGCGCAGAATTCTTTAATGCTGTGCGCGCCGATAAAATTTTTGCCCGCGCCGCGGCCGGCAATAAACGAATCGACCTTGGCAACCGTGCGATTATAGACCGCCACCGTGAAGCCCTTGCTCTCCATATTGAGAACCAGATTTTCGCCCATCACTGCCATCCCGATTAACCCGATATCCGCCTTCATCATCAGAACTCCGTTTTATTATTTGAATGACCGGAGCATAACGGGTCGGCACAAAGGCCGCAAGCGCTCCGCTCGGCAAGCCTTGCTTCCGCGCCTGTGGCCTGAGAGTTCGGCGCAGCGCGTGACTTAAAATGGCTCGGCGGTGTGCAATAGAGTTGAAAAAGCGACCCGGCTCTGTACGCTGTAGGGTCTATGGCTACAGGCAAAGAAGAAAACTGGCAGATCAAAAAACGCGCGGATGTCTGCGCGGGAACCGGAATACCATTTGGCGACGGCGAGGAGATTATGACCCGTCTGCTGTTGGCAGACGGCGAATACATCCGTGAGGACTATTCTCTCGCCTGCTGGGAGGAGCAAAACCCCGACCACGGCCTCAGCGCGTGGAAGAGCATTTATCACGCGCCGACGCCGCCCGAGGAGATCGTCAAAAAAGAGAGCGCGGAGAGTCTGCTGCGCAAAATGATCGCCAAAGAGGATGCCGACGACATCAACGCCATCTACATTCTGGCGGTCATGCTCGAGCGCAAAAAAATTCTAGTGGAAAAAGCGGTTCAGACGCGCGATGACCAAACCAAGGTCCGCGTCTACGAAGATAAAAAAAGCGGCGACACGTTTCTCGTGATCGATCCCGAACTGAAGCTGACCGAGATTGAATCGGTTCAGGAAGAGGTGGTCGGCCTGCTCGGCGGCAGAGCGCCGAAAACTGAAACGGTGCATCAGTTCGAGAAACTGGCGCGGATGCTGGTCGAAAAACACACCAAACGGCTCTTCCCTCGTAAAACGGTCGGCGGGGAAGAGGGCGTCACCCAGAAACTGGCGGCTTCGTTCCTGGCGATGCTGGCCGGGAAAAATTACGAACACTACGCCGTTTCCGATAAAATTCTCACCCGCTACGAAACCCACGAGCAGTACGGCGCGTTGGTCGAAAGCTATCGGGAGCTGATCGATATTCTTCCGCAGGAAGTGCGTTTCCAGGGCTTGGAAAAACCGGAGCTGGCAAAACTCATCGGAGAGCTGGCGGCGAAAGATCCGGCCGAACTCGACCTGGCCGAGGTGCGGGCGGCCTTTGCCTCCGACGACCCGCGCATTACAGAGGTGCGGGAGAAGGTGATGAGCGCCATCCGCTCCGCCACGCGCTACGCCGATCAGCCCTGAACCGAGCCTCTGGCATTATTCCGCCGCAGCTTGCGGTTGCAGGCAAGGGTGGTGACGTTTGAATTTCGCGCGGAACAAGAGGCGCCAGACGATCCAAAGTGCTTCAAAAATGATTCTTTTGCTCATTTTTGATTGTCCGGAAAGCCGCTCCTCGAAAACGATCGGCACCTCTACGATTTTATATCCCATCCGCCAGGCCTGGTGATTGAGCTCCACCTGGAAGGAATACCCGTTGGAAACGATCCGATCCAGATTGATCGCCTTCAATACGCGGCGATGGAAGCACTTATATCCTCCGGTGGGGTCGGTCAGCGGCAAGCCGGTGACCAACTTCACGTAAATTCCCGCGCCACGGCTGAGAAAGAGACGATGCAGCGGCCAGTTAATAACCCGGACCCCGCCGATATAACGCGACCCGATCGCCAGATCGGCCGTCTCGGCGGCGGCTCGCATCGCGGGAATATCCTTCGGGTTGTGAGAGAAGTCGGCATCCATCTCGAAGACCAACTCGTAGTCGCGCCCCAGTGCCCACTTAAACCCCGCGATATAAGCGCGCCCAAGACCATCTTTCTCCTGCCGGTGCAAAACATGAATACGCTCATCGTTTTGAACCATGTCGTCGATCAGATGACCCGTACCATCGGGAGAATTATCATCCACAAAAAGAATGTGCACATCGGGGGCGACATCCAGCACGGCGGCGGCAATCGGCTGAACATTCTGCGCCTCGTTATAGGTCGGTATGATAATTAATGTATTGCTCATGATGCGAGGACTCTACTTGGCAAGAGATGCCTGTGCAAGCTGGAGCCTCTTTAATATTGCCTTTCCCCGATGCTTGCCCGATATTACCCGACCTTTACGGCGGGGAGTAGCGCAGTCTGGTAGCGCGGTTGCTTTGGGAGCAATAGGTCGCAGGTTCGAATCCTGTCTCCCCGACCAATTAAAAAGCCGCCTTCGGGCGGCTTTTTTTGTGTCTGGGGCGGATGACATCCTGCAACGCAGATGTTGCGTGACGCGTGACTTTCCATTGTTTGGAACCCCACTCCCGCCTGCAACGTTGCAGCACTGCCTGCCCACAGCGCTACTCGCAGTGTTGCGGGCGGGCGGGTGGGGCGTCGGAGCTCATATTTCTTTTCCAATGTTTGGAAACACGCTATTCTGCAAAGCAGAAAGCGGAGGTTCTACTATGAGCGAAAAGGTTAAACGCGAACTCGAAGAGTTGCAAAATGAACTCAAACAGATCAATTCCGAAGACCCTAAGCTCCAAAAACTGGCTGGCGATGTGGATGCTGCACTGGCCCAGACCGGAGAAATCTCTCGAACACTGCACAACTCCCTACAACACACGGCGGAGGAATTCGAAACCCATCACCCGCAACTAACCGCCATCATTAACAACATCATGACTTCGCTCAGCAGCCTGGGCATCTAGCCAATGATCGCTCCCGCAATAGCATTTATCTCGCCGGGCGGCGGCGAATTACTGTTGATCATGCTGGTGCTGATTCTGCTCTTCGGAGCCAAAGACGCCCCGCGGATTTTCCGCAACATCCATAACGCGCTCGATAAAATGCAGCGCGCGGCCGCCAGCTTCCGCTATAAAATTATGTATGGCGACATCCACGCCGGCCTCTCCGAAGAGAAGCCCTACGATGTGGAGGCGGACTACCCCGATGAGGAGAAGGAGGAATCAGGAGTCAGGGATCAGGAATCAAACAACCGAGACCAGCCGTCAGAAGAGCGGGAGCCAGAGCCGTGAAAAACCCGTTCCACAAACTGAAAGAAACGTTCTGTTCTGAAGATCGGGAGCAGCCGTTTCTCGAACATCTGGAGGCGTTCCGCCAGATGTTGTTCCGCTGTTTAATCGCCGTTGCCGTTTGCACACTGATATGCATCCCCATTGCCCGCCCGATGCTCAACTGGCTGCAGGCTCCGTTGCTCGAAACCGCCGCGGCGCGCGATACCTCCTTTGAGCTGATCACCACTTCGCCGGTCGAAGGATTCCTGCAGGTGGTGAAAGTTATCTTTGCCGGCGGCGTGTTGATCAGTATGCCGCTGCTGATCTTCTTTATCGCGCAGTTTGTTCTGCCCGGCCTCAAACCCAACGAGCGCAAGGCGCTGATGATCGGAGGATTTGCCGGCGCGATCCTCTTTGTCGCTGGCGTTTCCCTGTGCTACTTCATCTCCCTGCCGGTCGCCGTCAACATCATGTTCTATTTCAACGACTACCTCGGCACTGCCGCCAATTGGAAGATCGATAAATATCTCGGTTTCGTCATGCAGCTACTAATTGGCTTCGGCCTCGCCTTCGAACTGCCGCTGATTCTGATTCTGCTCGGTCGCATGGGGCTGGTGACCATCAAGCAGCTGCGAGAGTACCGCCGCCACGTTATTGTCGGCATCCTTGTGCTGGCCATGGCGCTGACCCCGCCGGATGTCATCACCCAGCTACAGATGGCGATTCCCTTGTATCTGCTTTATGAATGCTGTATAGGAATTCTGCGTCTGTTTGAACGACGCGACAAACGGAGAGGAACCGAAGAATGAACACATTCGCATTTGGTATGCCGAGCCCCGCAGAAACCATTGTTATTATCTTTGTCATCTTATTGCTCTTCGGCAGCAAAAAACTGCCGGAACTGGCCCGTTCACTTGGAAGAAGCCTGAACGAGTTCAAGCGCGGCCAGACCGAAAGCCTGCCAGAGCAAAAAGAAGAAGCGCCGAAGGAACCCGCCGCGGCTCCCGCGCCCGAAGAAGAGAAGCCGGAAGAACCCAAAGCCGACGCCTAGTTTCCAGCCCTTGGAAAAACGAACGCTGATTTTCCCAAGGTTTGTAAAAACAAAACGCCCCGCGATGCGGGGCGTTTGCTATTTCTTAAAAGAGGACGTCCCTACCGTGGCATCATCTGCACGTTGGCCTCTTTCATCACCTGCTCCTGCCAGTCGGCAGCCAGTCGCTGAGCGCGAACATTAGAGAGCCCCTTAACCAGCTCATTGCGAATCGCGGGCAGTCCGATCTCAGCATCGACCACTTTGCGCTGAGCAACAGAGGAAAACAACACGCCCCCTTCGACCGGAACGATCTGACAAAGCTCTCCCTGCGGCGTGCTGACCCCGGCCTGCACCAACTGCTCGGCATACTTATTTTCCGATAGAGAGGTCAGGTCAAACTCGTCGGTGGTCTGAACTTTGACGCCGTATGGCTTAACGGCCGTTTTAAAATCGCTCCCGTTTTTGAGCGCGGCGGCAACCGCGTCGCGGATTTCAAGCACACGGGCGGCGCCGGCTTCCGCGGCGGCGCGCGCGCGCGCGGCCTTAGTCACCTCTTTTTCAACGATATCAAACCCGGGAAGAAAAGACTCATAGCGCTTTTCGAGCGAAATCACATAGACGCTTTCCTTGCCGACAACGGCGTCGCTGAAGGAGCTGTAAATGTCGTCCTGCAGCCCGAACGCAGCCTGTTTAAACGGAGCAGTGGCATCAATACCGCTCAGCTCATCATCCGGCCCGAAAGCGGGCAGTGTTTTGACGGTCAAGCCGGCGGCGGTAGCGGCGCCCTTAAAGTCCGGCACCTCGTTCTGTGCCTTTGGGGCGATGTCGGCCACCAGGGATGTGGCGGTGTCAGCCGCAAGGCGGCGGGCGGAAAACTCGGCGATGATCGCCGTAATTTCATCTTCAACATCTTCGAAGGCTTTATATTCGACCACCGAAACATCACCGGTTGTCTCAATGCGATAGGCCTCGAGATTCTGGTTGTAGAACTGCAGCGCGGCGCCTTCGGGCACATCCGCCTGCGCCAGAAAATCCGCTACTGGATATTCCACATAGGAGACGCGCACTTTGGCGGGCATGCGGAACGCTTCCATGTTTTCGGCAAAAAAGGCTTCCGCCTCTTCGCGGGAAACAGTCACCTCGGGCTCCAGTATTGCGCGCGGGAACACGGCGTAATCGAAAACAAGGCGGTCAGTGTACATGTGGTAGGCGCGCTCCAGCTCTTCAGAGGAAATGAGCGCGGCCTGTATCGGCCGATACATCAGCTTCTGGATTGCGATCTGTTCGCGAACCGTGTTTTCCACCTGTTGCCCGGTAATGCCGATTTGCGCGAGGATTGCATCATAAACTCTCTTATCAAACACGCCCTGCTTGTTCATGAAGATCGGCATGCGCTGAACATTCTGAATGATTTCCTGATCGCTGACAATCACCGCTTCGTCAGCCGCTTTATGCAGCAAAACCATCCGCTGCCAAGCGCCCTCTTCCATGGCGCGGCTGTTTTCCTCGTTCATGTCCGGCATACGCCCGGTCGTGAGTATCGCCCAAAGATAGGTATGATTGAAGGAGGCCTTCAATTTCTGACTAGATATCTTCTCCCCGAACATTTTCCCGACATACTGCTCTTTCTTCTTTGCCGATTTGTTTCCCATCGTCGGGGTAAAAAACCCGACAAAGGCAATTACAATCACGCCGAGCACAATGTACCAGACAACCTTTGACTGAATCAGTTTGTGAAATTTGCTAATCATCATTGTCATAGTCAGACCTCTTTGGTTTTCAATAAAAAATGGAGGAGGAGCTTAGCCTTGCGGCCCTGTCCGGTCAACGGGAAAGCAACAACTCAGCCTCGTCTCAGACGGGCGATGAACATGCCGTCGCCGGGGCCGTCCCACGGCCAGAGCTGCAGCGTGCCTTCCGTCGGCTCACCGGTTAACGGATTGGCGAACGGTTCGGGAGCAAACTCTGAATGATCCGCCAGAAAACGTTCCAGCACTTCGGCGGTTTCTTCGTTGGTAAAGGTGCAGACGGCGTAAATCAGTACGCCGCCGGGCTTCACGCACTGCGCGGCATGATTCAACATCCGCACCTGCAAATTACGTTTCTGGGCCGGATCGCGCGGGTCGGTGCGCCAGCGCGCATCCGGATTGCGACTCCATGTGCCCCATCCCGAACAGGGCGCGTCGACCAGCACGCCGTCCCACTCTTTGGTGAACGGATCGTTTTTGATGAGATCGTGCTCCTGCAACCGGATGTTTTTAATTCCATCGGTGCGGGAGCGCTTTTTACAATTCGCCAACGCTTCGGGCCGCACATCGGTGGCGAACACTTTGCCGTCACGCCCGATCAGGTCGGCCAGCTGAAGGCTTTTACCGCCTGCGCCGGCGCAGGCGTCCCACCAGTCGCCGCCTTTTTCCGGTGCGGCGGCGGCAACCACCGCCTGCGAGGCGATATCCTGCACTTCGAACTGTCCGCCATGCCCCAGCGCACCGAGCGAACGGCCCGCCGGAATCGAAATGGTGTTTTCCATTTGCGGGTGCTGTTCAAACGGAATCTCTGCTTCGGAGAGCATCTTTTTGAAGATGTCGTTGCGCAACCGCAACCAGGTCGGCGGGCGTGTCTGAAGCGTTTCGTAGAATTTTTCTTCGCAGCCGTCCGGCAGGTTCACGCTTTTTCCAAACATGGGAAGCGGCTGGTCGGTTGGCTCCTCTTTTTTTCCAAGGTTTGGAAAAACGAGATCCGCTTTTTCCAGGGTTTGGAACTCAGGGAACCATTCGCGGAGCGCGGCGAGCTTTTCGTCGAGCGTTTTACCGCCGAGCGGCGTCCAGCCGCGTCCTTCAAGAATCAGCGCGGGATGAACGTCGTCCTGGTCGAGGTGCGATGCCAGCGCGGCGGCTTCCAGCAGGGTGAGCCCGAGGGGTTGCGTCCAGCCGAGCCAGCGGAAGTAGGAGAAGAAGCACTCAGAGAGAAAGCGGCGGTCGCGCGAACCGAGCTCGCGGCGGTTTTTGAAGAACTGGGCGAGCACCCGGTCGGCCGGATGCTGCTTCTCCAGCACAAACGGCAGAAGCCGCTCCAGCATTTCAGTAACGATGATGCTCTGGCGTTTGATAATTTTATCAGAAAGATTTTTCACAGGATCCTTAGCAGTTTTTTGTTTTTTCGATTTGGAAAGCGGGCATAATCCTAGCGCTTCTCCCCCCGAGAAGTAAAAAGGAGAGTGCACTTAAAAAAGGAACCTGTCATGGCGAAAGAACTCGGATTTGTTTTAATTACCCCGCATTCGCTGCGCAAATCGCGTACTGGCGGCATCATCGGCCGGTTCAGCCGTATCGAAGGGCTGGAGTTCGTGGCTTCCCGCATGTTCGGGCCGAGCCAGAAACTGGTCGAGGAATACGCCGAGCTTTTGCGCAACAATCCGGATATTTCCGAAGATAAACGGAATGTTCTGGCCGATTACGTCCTGCGCGCACTCACCCCGGAGCCCGGCACCGGCCGGCCGCACCGCGCCATGCTGCTCCTGTTCGAGGGCGAAAATGCCATCCAAAAAATATACGAAACCGCCGGAAGCTTTGATGACAGTAAAGAATCGGCCGACACCGTGCGCGGAACCCACGGCGAATATGTCCGCAATCACGACGGGGAACTGATCTATTTCGAACCGGCGGTTCTGGTGGCTCCCTCGGCGGCATCCGCTAGCCGGACGTTGGCTCTGTGGATGAAGTACGCTGAAACCGATGGCGGCATTGTTAGCAATGCGCTGAGTCTCCCGGAAAAAGGTGCAGAGAAGACCTTGGTCATCATCAAGCCGGACAACTTCCGCTTTCCCAGCTCGCGCCCCGGCAACATCATCGACCTTTTTTCGCGCTCCGGCCTGCGCATCATCGGTGCGCAGGTTCACCGCATGAGCATGGCTGAAGCCAAAGAGTTCTACGGCCCCGTTCAAGCGGTTCTGCGCGAAAAACTGGCCGACCGCGCCGTCAGCCGGGCCCTTTCGGTGCTCAAAAATGAATTCGATTTTGACATGCCCGACGATGTCGTCCAGGCACTCAACGCCACCCTCGGCCCGGACTACGGCGACAACCAGTTCTACGAAATCATGCAGTTTATGACCGGCCTGTGGCTACCCGACGTCCCGGAAGCCGAACTGGACGCCGACGGCACGGCCCATTGCCTGGTTCTGATTTATGCCGGCGAAAACGCCGTCGAAAAAATTCGCACCATCCTCGGTCCGACCGACCCGAGCAAGGCGCTCCCCGGCTCCGTGCGCAAAGAATACGGCAGCGACATCATGGTCAACGCCGCCCATGCCTCTGACTCCCCCGAAAACGCCCTTCGCGAAATGGGAATCTTGAAGCCGGAGCGCAATGCGCTTAAAAAATGGTTTGAACTGTATTACGGATAACCCGGAGAACCCGCCATGTGGAAAAATGTAGAAGCCGCCCCCGCCGATGCCATCCTCGGTCTGACCGAAGCGTTTAAAAATGACCCCCGATTCGCCAAAGTGAACCTCGGCGTCGGCGTTTATAAAGACGAAGAAGGCCACACCCCGATTCTAACCTCGGTGAAGAAAGCGGAGAAAATCCTGCTCGAAACCGAAAACACCAAGTCCTATATGCCGATCGCGGGCGAAGCGGCCTACGGAACCGAAGTGCAGAAAATGATCTTCGGCAGCGTGTGCGAGCGCTCCGCCACCATCCACACCCCCGGAGGTACCGGCGCGCTGCGCGTCGCGGCCGAACTGCTCCGAAACTTCAGTAGCAAAACCATCTGGGTCAGCAACCCGACCTGGGCCAACCACAACAACATATTCGAAGCGGCCGGGCTCACCGTAAAAAGCTATCCCTACTACGACGCCAAAACCAAAGACCTCGACGCCGCCGGCTTCTTTGACGCGCTCGAAAACATACCGGCCGGCGACTGCGTTCTGCTGCACGCCTGCTGTCACAACCCGAGCGGTGTGGACATCTCAGCCGACCAGTGGAAACAGGTCGCATCCATTGCGCAGAAAAAAGGGTGGTCCGCCCTTGTGGACTTTGCCTATCAGGGCTTTGGCGAAAGCATCGAAGCCGACCGGGTCGGCGTGGAAGCCTTCCTCGCCTCGGAAACCGACTTTATGGTCGCCAGCTCCTTCTCGAAAAACTTCGGCCTCTACCGCGAACGCACCGGTGCACTGACCGCCGTGGCCGCCGCGCCGGCCGACGCTGAAACCGCCATAAGCCACCTCAAAGCCACCGCGCGCGTGCTCTACTCCAACCCGCCCGCGCACGGCGGACAAATCATCACTACCATCCTGCAGAGTGAAGAGCTTTCCAACCTTTGGAAAACTGAGCTCGACGCCATGCGCGAGCGCATCGCCCAGGCCCGCGCCGCCCTCGCCGAAGGGCTGACCGAACGCGGCGTCCCGATGGACTGCTCGTTTATGACCCGGCAAAAAGGAATGTTCTCCTTCAGCGGACTGACCAAAGACCAGGTCAACTTCCTGAAAGATGAAAAAGCGATCTACATCGTCGGGTCGGGCCGTATCAATGTCGCCGGCCTGACCCCCGGCAATATGGCCGGCGTCTGCGACGCCGTCGCCGAGGCGATGAATCAGCCCGCGTAACGAACGAAGTAGGCAACGTGCCAGCCGCAGCTTTAGCGAAGGAGCGGCGTGCCAGCCGTAGCTTTAGCGAAGGAGCGGCGTGCCAGCCGTAGCTTTAGCGAAGGCTGGAGCGGGTGAACGGGATCGAACCGTCACAACTAGCTTGGAAGGCTAGGGCTCTACCATTGAGCTACACCCGCGTGAGAAGGCGAAGAAACTACTAAACCGACGCCTAGAATCAAGCCTCTTCTTTCCAAACATTGGAAATCAAAGGATCGTGATGACCTCATCGTCGTCGAAGGTGGCTTTTGAGGGCTTTGATTTCCGCCTGCTGGAGGGCGGGCAGGATGCGGTAATAGACTTGTAGCGCGAGCCGGAAATCGCCTCTTTGAAATAAGAAACGGCATATAAAAAAATGTGATTCCCATATTGACATACATGATTGAAATGATATTCACGCCCGTAGTACGGGTGTTGCGAAAGGGGGTGATGACGCGTACTGAGGCACTTGTATCATTGGTTCAACCAACAACTAACCAAGGTGGGGGAGAAAACATCTTGAATGCGCCTGCTGATATACGTGCTTACAAATGTCAATCCCTGTTGGCTGTTGATGGAAGCAGACCACTTTATCGGCAGTAATTGTAAGGTCAAAAAAAGGAGATAGACATGAACAAGCAATCATCACACAAGCTGAAATTATTACTTCTCTTCATATCCGGGGCCCTATTATCGCAAGTAGCGACGGCCCAGATCCTCTGGAGCGATGAATTCGATTCCGGCACTGCCCCTGACAGCGCCGTGTGGTCATACGATCTCGGCGCTGGCGGCTGGGGCAACGGCGAGTTGCAGGAATATACCAGCGATCCAGCCAATGTACGGATCGAGAACGGTACCCTCATCATCACCGCCCAAGAGATTATACTAGGAAAGACCCGCACAGCCTACACCTCCGCCCGGATCAAGACGGAAAACAAGCTCTCATTCACATACGGCACACTTGAAGCCCGGATCATGGTTCCTGATCTGAACGCTGGTCTCTGGCCTGCCTTCTGGACTCTGGGCAGTAATTTCTCGACTGCCGGATGGCCCAATTGCGGCGAGCTCGACATCATGGAAATGGGATTCGCAAGCGCAATAGCGGACGGCACCGTTAACCGGTATGTTGTAGCAGGGTCTCACTGGAAACTCTTCAACCAGTACGAAAATGCTTTCGGGTCCTACCTGTCCCCGTCCGACCTGAACGGCTCATTCCACATCTATCGTATGGAATGGACCCCGAGCCTGATTTCAACCTACATTGACAACCAATTGATTTTCTCGCTCGATATCTCCGACCCTGCAAATGATGCGGAGGAATTCCACCTGCCGCAATTCCTCCTCCTCAATATGGCCGTGGGCGGAGGCGTGACAGGTATTTTCACACCTAGCGAAATCACCGCGTCCTTCCCGGCTCAATATGTAATCGACTACGTCCGCATTTACGATAACGGATACACCGTCCTCGGCGGTTCCTCCATCGATGGCGGAGACCCCGTGGTAGCGCACGTCGATTCCATCGTTCCCGGATCCTCAGGCACAAGAAATAAGATAGCGGCAACCGCGACCGTAGTCATCGTCGATGCTGCCGGCGCAGCCGTTGCAGACGCAACCGTAACCGGCACGTTCGGCGGCAGTCATAACCAGACCGTAAACGGCACCACGGACGCCAACGGTTCAGTAACGCTCGTTACGTCCGTCACGAGTAGCACGGTGGCCTTCGATTTCTGTGTCGATGATGTGAGCGGCGCCTCACTGACGTACGACGCGGTAGCGAACGTCGAAACCTGCGACACCTACTAATTAACAACCTCCCTTAACGGGAAAAGACGGGCGGCCGGGCTCATTGCCTCGGCCGCCCCTTTTTTTGGGAATCCGGTAAAACGTTACCCCGCTGGCCGGGCTAACCCGTTGAGTACACCGCGAGAGAAGGCGCAAAGGCTAACAAACCCTCGGGAGTTTATGATGCCAACGGCGTCAAACTGGGCCCGGACTTTCCACCCGAGACGACCTGTCGCGCCGGAGTCGTGCAAAGGCGAAAGTCGAAACCCGCCTGCAACGCTGTGCGTAGCACTGCGGGCAGGGAGGCTGGCGTTATTGCGCCGGCAACAGAACGAGGTGGAGCGGCAAACATTGGAACGATCACAGAATCGTGATGACGTCGTCGTCGAGGCCTGCCAGCTTGACGTAATGTAACGGATTTCCTACGCTCCGGGTTCGGTCGGGCCCGCGCATGGGCCCGCGAACAGCAATATCATATAAAGAAAACAGAGGTTTACGTGTTGAAAAAACTATCTTGGGTATCGATCTCTTGTCTTGTCCTCCTAACCAGCTGCGCTCCTGTACGGGCGACACACACCGATCCCCAAGATTCAGCGGCGACCCAATCTGCGCTGGCCTCAAAAATCAATAAAGAGACAGCAAACATCGTTTTCGTGCGCCATGCTCAAACCGTCGCAAATCTAACCCATGAATATTCAACCTATACGGAATCTACCTTCTCAGATGCTGGCAAGAAGCAGGTAAAAGATCTGGCTGGAAAGCTTCGGGGGATCGATTTTGACGCAATCTTCGTGAGCCCCACGTGGCGAACACAAAACACGATCCTTCCCTACCTAAAGGCACAACCGGGTCGTGTGGCTGAAATCTGGCCGGAGTTAACGGAATGCTGTTGGCAAGAACACATAGACAAACCAACGTATACAATTGACGACCCCGGTGTCGTTCTGCCCCTAACAAAACCGATCAAGCTCGAAGATGAAGACCATTTCGCATTCAGGGACAAAGACTCAACCTTGGAGTATGAATGGCCGGATAAGAATTATGCCGATGGCATGTTACAGATCCAAAAAGCCTATCAGATGATTACGGACCGCGTGGCAGACGGCGACAAGACGATCTTGATCGTGTGTCATCATCTAGCGGGAGCACGGCTTCTGGATTTGCTCCAGGGGAACGAGCCCACCGGCGAGACCTATGTTGAAAATGCGGAGCCTTGGCTGCTCCAAGCGCGACCCGATGGCGTATTTGTAAGAATTCCCTAAGCCCGCGCAGAGAATCAGGCCTCTTCTCTTCCAAACCTTGGAACGATCACAGGATCGTGATGACGACGTCGTCGTCAAAGGTCACTTTGGGGGCTTTGGTTTCCACCTGCTGGAAGGTGGGCAGGATGCGGTAGTAGACCTGCAGCGCGAGCGTACAAAGGCTGGTGGAATAAATCGTTTCCTCGCCGCTTTCCTGTCCGGGCCCGCGCCACCAGCCTTCCGCCTGCTGGCGGCCGATAAGCATCGGCGCGAAATCGGCGTTCCATGTTTTCCAGCGCGAGCCGCCGCGCTGAAAAACCGCCTGTGTGTTGTAATACCACTCGTAGGTGGCGGGCAGGCTTTTGTTAATCGGGTTCGCCCAGGCCTTGTCCCACTCCGTAACGCCGAAGTCGTTCATATAACGCAGACCCGCCAGCACCATCGGATCGTTTTGCAGGCCGAGAAGCTGAAGACTGAGAACCATCGCCCCGCTCATGATCGGCCCGCCGCTACTCCACGTTTTAATCGGCGGCCCTTTGCGATAGTACCACTCCCCCTCGCCCTTATAGAGGTAGGTCACGCCGGCAATTGCTTTTTTCATAGCCTCATCGAGCCCTTCCATGCGAACCCCCGCGGCCGCGGCCGCCTTAAACGCCTGAATCTGCCAGCTGGTCGCCGACGAGTCGGAAATATCCTGAACATACCAGTTGCCCCACGCTCCGCTTTCGAGCTGACCGTCGATAATCACCTGCAGGCCGCGCTCAACCGGTTTTTTGAGCGCGGGCGCGCGGGTCAGAGCATACGCCTCGGCCAAGGCATAGGTCGCCTGCGCATGGGCGTAGATGCCGAGGTCCTCGCCGCCCTTCTCCGGGTGCTTTTCCGCCATCGGCACAAACAGGCCGGTCCCGGGGTGCTGCTGAGCGCGCAGGTATTCGATGGCGCGCTGCACCGTGCCGCCAAACTCCGGCGACTGCGGGGTTTCGCCGTGTGCCAGAAACGCCAGCAGACAAAGAGACGTCAGGCGAACCGTCCGCTGCTCGTTTTCGAGCGAAGCCGTCCACTTGCGCGTGTGCCACGTTTTATTGTAACGCGAAACCTCTCCCCAGTAGCCATCTTCGTTCTGCTGGGCAGCAATCCATTCGAGCCCGCGCACCACCGAGGCCTCGACCTGTTCGCCGTAACCTCCTGCAAACTTGTTCAACCGGTCGGAACGTGCGGCATCCATACGGCCCGCAAACAGCCCCTTCATCACCAGCGGAGAATCAGCCGCGCTAACCGCCAGCCCGGCCAGATCCATCGAGTCGGTTGAAAAATCATCCGGCGGCGCATCGGGCAGCGCCTCCGGTTCATCGGTCACCATCAAATTTTCATCCGGCGGCAATTCGTCGAGCTTCTGCAGCTCCTGCTCAAGCTCCGGGCTTTCATCCGCCTCAACCACCTGCACCTCGACCTCGCGTCCGGTTTCCAAGGCTTGGAAAACCACCACGTTCACCAACACCACAATAATGATTGCGTGAATCGCAATCGATACCGCTGGCCCGCCGAAGCGGTCTATTATTTTTCTGATCGGTTTCATTTTCATGTAGGACACTTCGCGGGCGTTATTGCCCGGGCCTGCCTGTCTATTCCCGCAAAGCTCTTTCGCCGCAGACAGGCAGGAAGCCTGTCCCACTTTCCATTCCTCCAAAAATCCAATGCTCCATTCTTTTTCATTCCGCGCTCACCACCGATAATTTATTCAGTCCGCTCCCGGCGCAAATATCGAGCACATCGACCAACCGAGCGTGTTCGGATTCTCCCGCGCAAGTGATCAGCACCGTCTGCGATGTACTGAAGCTCGCCAGCCGAGTCAAAATCCGCTCGAGCTCGTCCTTCGAAACCGCACGCCCATTCAGGCTGTAGCCATCTGCATAAATATTAACGCGGATCATCTTCGGCGGCGTGCGCTGCTCCGTTTGCGAAGAGTCCGGCGCGGGCCGCGAAATGTCGAGATGCGCCAAAACATCCGGCGTGGTAAACGTCACCAAAAAATAGATTAACAGCTGAAAGACGACGTCGATCATCGGCGTCATCGAAACTTCCATTTCGGCCTCGGCTTCTCTTTTTCTTCTCTTCCGCATAATTATTTTTAGACAGGATTAACAGGATCGACAGGATTTCATTATTACAAATTCAAAACCTTTCGTTTTACCTCTACCTTCTCTTCTCCAAAATTAAGAATCAGTCCTACAGGCGTTTGAGTTGCTTTCAGGTAGTTTACTAATTGAACCTCATGGGCCCGTATAACACGCCTCACAGATTTGAGCTCTAAAATGACTTTTCCTTCGACGATAATATCCGCAAAAAAATCCCCCACATTTTCCCCGTCATAAAAGACATGAATAGGAGCCTGCTCTTCCGCCTGAAGCCCGACCTTTTTCAGCTCTATCATTAGGCATTTTTCATAAACGGATTCCAGAAACCCGAATCCCATTTCATTGTAGACCTTGTATGCACAGCCAATAACTTTCTCTGTTGTTTCTTGATGATCCAGTTTCAACCTCCTTTAGGTTTATGATAATTTCTTTGCTGTACTGGATATTGCTCTCTCTCTATCCTGTCGATCCTGTTAATCCCGTCTAAAAACTCCTTTCCTGTTCTGCCAGTCCCTACGCTCTATCCTTCGTGGCTACAAAACTGATTTTGTGGAGGCCGGCGGAGGTGCAGGCATCCAGCACGCGTTTTACGTCCGCGTGTTCTGCGCCGCCATCGGCGCGGATGCGGATCGGAATGGACGGGCCATACTGGCCGTAATCCGCCACGGTTTTAGCAAGCACCTTGCGGAGTTTGGCTTCCGAAAGCGGTGTGCGGGCAATAAAGATGCGGCCGCGGTCGTCCACTTCAATGGTAATCGTGCGCGGGTCTTTCGCCTCCGTCACCATCGGTCCATGCGGCGAGTCCGGCAGCAGTATGAACTCGCTGATTGCCTCCTTTTCGAGCTGCACCGTGCAAACAAAAAAGATGATCATCTGAAACACAACGTCGATCATCGGCGTCATGTTCACGTGACCGCTCGGTTGTTTAAAACGGGCCACGATTTATCTCCGCACCTTTTTCATCAACTCCATCGTGAGCGCTTCCATATTGAGAATAATTTTCGCGGCGCGGTTGCGGAAGAAGGAAAAGAAGCCGAGCGCCGGCACGGCGATAACCAGTCCGGCGGCAGTCGTGTAAAGCGCCTGTGAAATGTTGGTGGCGAGCATCGCATTCTTGGCCGCACCGGCTTCGGTGCCGAGCGTAGCAAAGGCCATGATCATCCCCTGCACGGTTCCGAGCAGTCCGAGCATCGGCGCCAGATTGCCGACCACGTTGAGGTAATTAACGCGCTGCATCATTTTTTCGCTCTCCAGCTCCGCGGCAATGGCAACCGCATCCTCGGCCCCGTCGTCCTTGTTGCTGAAGCCAGCCGAAAGGATGTTCGCCAGCGCGCCCGGCTCTTCACCGCACAGCTGCTTGGCTTTTTCAAAATCGCCGACATCCAGCGCGGCGCGAACCCCGTCGGTCAGCCCCTCAGGAATAATACGGCTTTCTTTGATTTTCAAAAAGGAGTCGACGATCAGGTGCGTGCCCGCGACCGAGAGTGCGGCCAGAGCCAGCCAGAGCACAATGCCGAGAAATCCGCCCTTGGCCACCACGTTAAAAAATCCATCCCCGCTGCCAAGCGCCTCGGCCTCAACCGCCGCGTCATTCATCACAACGTCCTGCGCACAGACACTCAGCGTCGCGATCGCTAAAACGATTAGAATCCATTTCATTTTCATTTCATCTCTCCTTTTGCCAATTCCGCAAATTCCGACTTCGGGAATTCATCCATTACTTTTTGAAAATATTCCGCCGCACGCGGGTCGTTCAGATTTTTAAGCGCCAGCGCGGTTTTATAGGTCGCCTCCGGCAGAACAGCCGTTTGCGCTTTAAACAGGATCGCGGTGCGCAGGTAATCGAGCAGCGCCTCTTCGTATTGCCCGCCCGCGGCCTTCATATCGCCGCGCACCACCTGCGCGCGGGCAGCAGCCTCGCGCGAGCCGGACGCAATATCTTCATCAATCATTTTGGCGACCTCCTCGGTGCGGCCCGCTCCCAGCAGCGCCTGCATATAATTCGCCCGCTCTTTGGGAACCGTTTTTAAATTCGGCTGCACCGCAAACAGCTCTTCATATTCGCGGGCGGAATCCTCGAACTGCCTCATCGGCAGATAGACACGGGCAAGCATCAGGCTGGCACGCTGATCCCAGCCGAGAAACTGATACTCCTCTTTCACGCGGCGCAGAATCTCCACGACCGCAATGAGGTTCTTCTGCTTCACCAGCTCCTCGACCCGAACCATCTCCTTCGGTTTATCGGCGAAGGCCTGCCGGTAAGTTCCCTTGCGAAAGGTCAGCGTCTGCCCGCTGAGTGTAGTCAGCGAAACGGTCCCGTCCGGCGCGGACTGAATCGCCGACCCGTCCACCTGCTTGCCTGCGGAATTAATCACAAATGGCGCCGCACTCACGCCGCTCGCTAGAAACATAATTAATAAACAGATTCTCTTCATTTTTTCACCACCTGTTCGCTGTGCTCACTAGAGAACACAGAGACACAGAGCTTATTCTTTTCCCTGTGCCTCTGTGACCTCTGTGGTTGAATCTTTCTTCAATTGTTCGGCCTTCATTTTTAAATCATTAATCTCTTCTGTTGTTCCAAACATTGGAAACTCCGTGGTCAGACGGTCGGCGTCGGCGAGCAGATCGTCGGGCCGGTTCAGTTCCAAATAGAGCGGGAGGCTTTCAAATAACGCCTGCGCGATCAGATCAGCATATTGTTCCGGCTCAGCCAGCAGGGCGACGCGTTGAAAAGAGGCCAGCTTTTCTGACGGGTCGGTTTGGGCGCGGCCGAGCTCAAGGCTCGCGCGGTGCAGCAGCTCGTCATCGGACGCAAAGCTCATGATTTCACCGAAGGCGCGAATGGCATCATCGGTTCTGCCGACGGCGGTATAAGCGCGACCCTGCACAAACAGGACTTCGTAGGTAAAGGCCGAGGCGGGCCAGTTAACGAGATATTTTTCCAGGGTTTGGAAACTTTCCTCGTACGCGCCGGTTTCGTAGAGCGCGAGACCGCGGTAGTACCCAGCGGGCTCGGCAAATTTCCCGGCGAGACCCTCGAGCGCAACCAGAGCTTCGGCAAACCGTTCACTTTCGATGAGCGTCTTGGCTTTGGTGAACTGCACCTGCTCCGCAATTTCAGACTGCGGGAATTTTTCGAGGAAGCGGTCGCAGGTTTCAACGGCCTCATCCGCATGGCCGAGTTCTTTTTGACAGACCGCCTGGTAATAGATGCTCTTCTCCCAATACGCCTGATTGAATTCAAGCGTTTCGCTCGAAACGCCAAAACTGCTCGCGGCCGTCTCCATCGATTTTTCCAATGTTTGGAAGCAGGCTGAGCCTGCACCCCACGATTCCAAGTTCCGGTAGCACTCAGCGTAGGCAAAACGGGCGCGGGTTTGTTTCTGCAAGTCGGTTTCGGTGTCGACGTAGGAGGCGAAACGTTCGGCGGCGGTTTTGTACTCTTCGTCTTCGTAGGCGTTCCAGGCGAGGCGCCCGAGCGCGCGGGCGTGATAGGTGCTATCGGGATATTTTTCCGCGATTTTGAAAAGGTAGCTTTCATCCTTCTTCAGTCCGGCCAGCGAGTAAAGAACGGCGGGTGTTTTCGGGTGCGCGGGAAACGCTTCGATGGCGAGGTCGTAGATCCACCACGCGAGGGGTTCCTGCTGGTTGTCGAGCGCGGCTTTACCAGCGGCAAACAGCGCCTCGCCCGCTTTTGGCTCAGCGGGAAAGCGTTCGGCGAGATACGCCGCGACGGTTTTGGCGCCGAGCGTGTCGTCGAGTTGAATGGCGCTGACGCAAAGCTCGCGCAAGGCGGTGATGGATTCGGATCCTTCGGGGTATTCGTTGAGCGCGTCGAGATATGCCGGAACGGCTTCGGCGTACTGGCGATCAAAGAAAAGTCGGCGGGCGACACGGAAGGTGCTCTCTTCCATTTTGGCGAGGTTGGCGCCGAGATCGATTTTTACGGTTTTGCCCTGCGCCTCAAATTCCTCTTTCAGCGCCTGCGCTTTTTCCTGCGCTTTGGGGCCCCACTCACTGTCACCATATTTGGCGTAAACATTATAGAACTGCGTGAGCGCGGCGGCCTTTTTGCCTTCGTGTTCGTAGCAGACCCCCAACCAGTAGCGGGCGCCAGAAAGCGGACTAACGAGCGACACCGGCTGGCCCTGCGCTTCTAGTGACTGTTCGAGCTGCTTGAGCAGTTCGAGCTGCATTGCGAGAACGGTCTGCGCTTCGTCCCATTCGCCTTTGAAAATCATCACCTGTGACCAGGTGACAACCGCGCTGCCGAACCAGAGGTCGAGCCCGCCGAGCTGCACCTCTTCGGCGAGTTTCAATGCGCGATCCGGATCCTTTTCCACCAGCAGCGCGGCGAGTTTTGCTTTCACAGGACGCGAATCGGCGCGCTCATACAATGCAATGGCATCCGCAAAACGCCCCTGCTCTTCGAGCAGGCCGCCATAGTTAAAAACGGCTTGATCGTCCGGGTCAGCGGCCAGCTTAAAATAGTTTTCGTAAGCGGCTTCGGCGACAGGCTTGCGATTGGCCGCTTCGGCGCTTTCGGCCAGGAAAAGCCAAAGTGGTGCCCGGTTTTCGAGAGCGGGGATTTTGGCTAGCGCCTCGGTGAATTTTTTGTCGGCGATCAGGATTCGGATGCGCAGTTCGGGCGCGGCGGCCGCCGCTTCCGGATATTTTGCCAGGGTTCGGGAAAGAGCCTTTTCAGCTAGTTTTGGAAACCCCTCTTCCGTGAGGCCGGTGATGAACCGAAGCTCCTCTTCAAATGCGCCGGCGCTCTGCAAAATGCAGAACAACAGGCTCAAGAAAAATGCTCGGCGGCTCATGAGCGCATCCTAGCGATGCAAAAGAACTAGCGCAAGAAAGCGGCATATTAAAAAGTGTTTCCAACCCGTGGAAACTCATAGCGCCATCGGCGTTAACGTGCCAAGTCTAAAAGGATCGGAGGTCTGCGAAGCGTCGCCTCTGCAAAAAGACCAACAATCCCAACTTCCAGCAATCCAACACCCGCTCTTTAAAACAGACCGAGCTGCTGAGACTGATTGGCGTACTGCGGAAATTTCATGAGGGTCTGTTTGGTGAGCTCAAGCAGTGCGGGAACCGTGGCGGATTGTCCGCCCTTTTCGAGTGATTCGACGATGTGCGCGAAAAGACGGCCGCAGTGAACGCTGTCAATTTCCGCCCGGTGAAAATCACCGGCGGGAAATCCAAAATGATTCACAAGGGTGCCGAGCTTGTAGTTGATCATGCCGGGGAAAACAATGCGTGACAGCGCGCAACTGTCGAGCACCACGCCGGAGGGCGCTTTGGCCTTATGGGCTTCCACGGCGCTGAGCAGAAATTTGAAGTCGAACGGCGCGTTGTGGGCGACGAGCGGCAGGTCGCCGCAAAACGCCGCAAGATCGGTCAGCACAGATTCAACCGCCGGACTCCCTGCGACCATTTCGTCGGTGATGCCGTTCACCGCGGATGCCTCCGGCGGGATCGGACGACCCGGGTTGATGAGCGCGCAGAAGCTTTCAGCCGGCTCGGAGCCATCGAAGCGCACGGCGCCAATTTCGACGATGGCATCGGTTTTCGGCTGAATGCCGGTGGTTTCGAGATCAAAGGCTATAAATTCCATGTGGTCTCTTATACGCAAAGCCCGCCCCGGCCTCAAGGCCGCTAAAAACAAAAAAGCCGCGCCGGAAATCCAGCGCGGCTTGTCCTGAGCCCTGTCGAAGGGCTTTTTGTGTCGGTCGAAACGGCTTATTCTTCGCCGCCGCGAACTTTTCCTTCTGCACGACGTTTCTTGACCACTTCTTCAGCAATCGAGAACGGCACGGCTTCGTAACGCTCGAACGTCATGCTGAAGGAGGCGCGTCCCTGCGTGAGGGAGCGGATGGTGTTGGAGTAACCGAACATTTCGCTCAGCGGAACCATGCCCTTCACAATCTTCATTCCGCCGCGCTCGTCCATGGACTCAATGCGTCCGCGACGCTGACAAACCGTGCCGTTAACCGCGCCCATGTATTCGTCCGGCGTGGTGATCTCGATCGACATGACCGGCTCAAGCAGCTCCGGCTGACCTTGCAGCATAAGCGCTTTGAAGCCCTGGCGTCCGGCAATCTGGAAGGCGAAGTCGGAGGAGTCAACGTCATGGTAGGACCCGTCGACGAGGCGAACCTGCATATCGACCACCGGGTAGCCCGCGAACGGACCGGCTTCGAGCGCCTGAATGACCCCTTTCTCAACAGAAGGAATATATTCCTGCGGAATGCGTCCCCCCACGACTTCGTTGATGAACTCGAATCCTTCGCCGGGGTTACGCGGCTCAAGAACCATTTTGACGTGAGCGAACTGACCACGACCACCGGACTGCTTGGAATGCTTGTAAGCGCCGTCGCTCGAACAGGTCGCTGTTTCACGGTAGGCCACTTCCGGACGGCCAACTTCAGCGACTACGCCGAATTCGCGTTTGAGGCGGTCGACGATGATCTCGAGATGAAGTTCGCCCATGCCCGCAATAACGGTTTCGTGGGTTTCATGATCGAATGAAACTGTGAAGGTCGGGTCTTCATCCGCCAGACGATGCAGGGCTTCGCCAAGCTTTTCGTTGTCGGCGTTGGATTCCGGCTTAATGGAAATACTGATCACGGGTGCCGGGAAGTCCATGGACTCGAGGAAGATTTCGTTGTCTTTATCGCAGAGGGTATCGCCGGTTTTCGTGTCGGTAAGACCGGCGACGGCAACAATGTCGCCAGCGACGGCCATGTCGATCGCTTCCTGGCGGTTGGCGTGCATGCGCAACAAACGCCCGATCCGCTGCTTCTTCTGCTGGGTGGAATTCCAGATCGTGGTGCCGGCGACCATGGTGCCCGAATAGAGGCGGAGATAAATCAGCTTGCCCATATGCTTATCGGTCATGATTTTGAATGCCAGCGCGGAGAACACTTCATCGTCGTTCACTCTGCGCTGATTCTCCGGATCTCTCGTGCAGATGATCGGCGGAATTTCATTCGGGGCAGGAAGAATCTTGATGACGCCGTCGAGAACCTGCTGCACACCCTTGTTTTTGAAGGCCGAACCACAGAACACCGGCACAACCTGACGCGAGCAGGTGGCTTTGCGGAGGATTTTCCAGATTTCGTCTTCGGACAGATCGCCCTCTGCGAAGAATTTTTCCAGCATTTCTTCGTCTTGCTCGGCGCATTTTTCAACAAGGTTGGCGCGCCACTCTTTGGCGGACTCGAGCAGGTCGGCGGGGATTTCGATTTCATCCCACTCGGCACCTTGAGATTCTTCTTTGAAGATCAGGGCTTTCATGGTGATCAGATGAATCACTCCGATAAACTCATCGGAGGCGCCGATCGGAATCACAACCGGCACGGCGTTGGCGCCGAGCATTTTCTGGATGCCTTCGACCACGCCGAAGTAATCGGCGCCGATACGGTCCATTTTATTCACGAAAGCAATCTTCGGAACTTCGTAGCGCTCGGACTGGTGCCAAACGGTTTCGGACTGGGGCTGAACGCCGCCGACCGCGCAGTACAGGGCGATCGCGCCGTCGAGCACGCGCAGCGCGCGCTCCACTTCCATGGTGAAGTCCACATGGCCGGGGGTGTCGATGATGGAAATCATGTGATCTTTCCACATACAGGTGGTCGCAGCGGAAGTAATGGTGATTCCGCGCTCCTGCTCCTGAATCATCCAGTCCATGGTCGCCGCGCCGTCATGCACTTCGCCGATTTTATGTGAACGGCCTGTGTAATAAAGAATACGCTCCGACACGGTGGTTTTCCCCGCGTCGATGTGCGCCATGATTCCGATGTTACGGACTTTAGATAAAGGTACTTGTCTGGCCATGGTACTGCCCTCTGGTTATTGCTTCTATTCCTGTTCCTGATTTAGAGCGGCGCAATATGGCGTTTCGGCCCCGCCCCTTCAAGGTAAAATGCGTTAAATTTTGGTTTTTCGAAGGATTGGAAAAAGCAGCCGGAAGGCTCTATTTGGCCGCTTTTTTAAGCTGCTTCACCGTGACGGTCTCTTCGTAGAGTGCCTTACCCACGATTGCGCCGGTCAAATTGGCGCAATTAAGCGCGGCAAGGCGTTTGATATCTTCCAGACTGGAGACGCCGCCGGAGGCAACCACTTCGCATTTAACGGCGGAACAGATTTTGCCCATTTCAAAAGCGTTGACCCCGTCCATCATGCCGTCGCGGCTGGTGTCGGTGTAAATAATGGTGCCGACGCCGGCCGCATCAACCTGCTTCGCCAGATCCACCGCATTGACATCGGTCGTTTCAACCCAGCCCTTGGTCTGCACCTTGCCGTCGCGCGCGTCGATGCCGACCGCAATCCTGTCGCCGCCGAATGTTGCGGTCAGGCGCGCCAGCTCTTCAGGGTGCTCGCAGGCGCGGGTACCGAGAATCACGCGGGTCACGCCGGTCGCCAACAGGTTTTCGATATCTTCGTCGGTGCGAATGCCGCCGCCGATCTCCACCGGTATCTTCACCGCTTCGCAAATCGCCTTCAGCTGTTCCAAATGAACCGGCCGGCCCTCAAATGCGCCATCGAGATCGACCACATGCAGGAATTCGCCGCCCTCTTTTTCCCAGTGCTTGGCCATGTCCACCGGAGAGTCGGAATAAACCGTCTCCTCGTTGGCAAGCCCCTGTTTCAGGCGCACGCATTTGCCGCCCTTCAAATCAATTGCTGGAATAATTGTAATCATAAAATCAACTCCTGCTTTAATGACTTTGGTTCCCAAAGTTTTTGATCATTTGCAGACCGCGGGCCTGACTTTTTTCGGGATGGAACTGCGCGGCGAAGACGTTGTCCTTCCAGACGGCCGAGCAGTATTCGATGCCGTAGCTGGTCTGTCCCGCCACGATGGAATCATCGGCGGGCGCCACATAGAACGAGTGCACAAAATAAAAATAGGAGGCGTCGTCGATGCCGTTAAACATCGGGCAGTCCGGCTGCGCCTGCTTCACCGCGTTCCAGCCGATCTGCGGAACCTTCAGCTCGGGCGCGAGGTCAAAGCGCTTCACTGTTCCCTCAAAAATGCCGAGGCCCTCCACGTCGGGATTCTCTTCCGAACGTTGGAAAAGCGCCTGCAGGCCGAGGCAAATGCCCATAAACGGTTTGCCGGAATCGATCCAGTTGCGGATGGCATCCACGAAGTTGTGCTCAACAAGATGCGCCATGCAGTCACCGAATGCGCCGACGCCGGGCAGGATCATTGCGCGACACGTATCAAGCTGGCCGGGCGCGGAGATTATTTCCGCGTCCAGCTCCATAAATTTGCAGGCGTTGGAAACGCTGCCGAGGTTTCCCA
>JACKQG010002061.1_pt1 | contig 26790 bp, 22 predicted proteins | sample 8237621 | NCBI WGS metagenome assembly JACKQG01 (sample SAMN15677084, study PRJNA649215) | marine metagenome | biome: marine; feature: Black Sea; material: saline water; isolation source: suspended particulate matter (SPM) from the Black Sea western gyre | collected 2013-06-09/2013-06-10 | depth... | reverse complement strand
GGTCTCCAAAACCAGGTGTCGGGAGTTCGAGTCTCTCAACCCGTGCACAAAAAAAATATGATGTCGATTATTAACTTTATTAAAGAATCTGTAACAGAACTGAGGGATAATGTCAAATGGACACCCCGTTCAGAGTTGTTAAATCTATCTGCTTTGGTGATAGTCTTTTCGGTGATCTTCTCATTAGTTATATGGGGTGCTGATTCAATTCTCTCTAGAGTAGTTAAATTTTATTTCAATTTAATAGGATAGATTGTGGAAGTCGCAGAAAAAAAATGGTATGTAATAAGAGTAGTGACTGGTCAAGAGGTCAAAATTAAAGACTACATTGATTATGAACTCTCTAGATTCTCTCTTGATAAACAAATTGAAGAGATGCTCGTGCCTACTGAAAAAGTAGTTCAAATAAGAAAAGGAAAAAAGATTTCTAAAGAGAAAACTTATTTTCCAGGTTACATAATGATGAAGGCTGATATATCTGGAGAAATTTTACATGTTATTAAATCTGTTTCTAATGTTCTTGGTTTCCTAGGGGAAACTAAAGGTGGTGAACCAATACCATTAAGACAGGCAGAGGTAAATAGAATGTTAGGTAAAGTAGACGAATTAGCTATTTCTGGAGAGCAAATAAATATTCCATTTTCTATTGGTGAAAATGTAAAAGTTATTGATGGTCCTTTCAATGGTTTCACAGGAACTATTGACAATGTAAACGAAGAAAAAAGAAAACTTGAAGTAATGGTTAAGATTTTTGGTAGAAAAACTCCACTAGAATTAAGTTACATGCAGGTTGAAAAAATATAATTATGGCAAAGGTAATAGACAAAGTATTAAAATTACAAATTAGGGGAGGTGCTGCAAATCCCTCTCCACCAGTAGGACCAGCTCTTGGTGCTGCAGGTGTTAATATAATGGAATTTTGTAAGCAATTTAACTCTAGAAGTCAAGATAAACCAGGAAAAATTCTTCCTGTTGTTGTAAGTGTTTTTAAAGATAAAAGTTTTGATTTTATTATAAAAACTCCTCCTGCAGCTATTCAACTTCTTGAAGCAACAAAAAAGAAAAAGGGGTCTGGAGTGCCAAATAGAGAGAAAGTAGCATCTGTTTCTTGGGATCAGGTTAAAAAAATTGCAGAAGATAAAATGGTAGATCTTAATGCTTTCACTGTGGATTCTGCAATGAAAATGGTAGCAGGTACTGCAAGGTCTATGGGAATTAAAGTAAATGGAGGTACTCCACCAGCTAAATAATTATGGGAAAACTAACTAAGAATAGAAAAATTTCAATTGAAAAGGTAGACTCAGATAAGTCTTACAGCCTAGAAGAGGCTTCATCTCTTGTAAAAGAAATTACAACAACAAAGTTTGACTCATCAGTGGATTTGGCCATAAGATTAGGTGTAGATCCTAAAAAAGCAAATGAAATGGTTAGAGGTGTTGTCTCTCTTCCTCATGGTACAGGTAAGACATTAAAATTACTTGCTTTGGTTACTCCTGATAAAGAAGATGAAGCAATAAAAGCAGGTGCAGATTTAGTTGGTCTTGATGAATACATTGAGAAAATTAAAAAAGGTTGGGTTGATGTAGATGTAATAGTTACTATGCCTAGTGTCATGGGTAAATTAGGTCCTTTAGGTAAGGTTTTAGGTCCAAGAGGTTTAATGCCAAATCCAAAAACGGGAACTGTTACTATGGATATAGCAAAAGCTGTTACTGAAATTAAAGGTGGAAAAATTGACTTTAAAGTTGATAAAACAGGAATAATTCATGCTTCAGTTGGTAAAGTGTCTTTTACTGCTGACAAGATTAAAGATAATGCAAATGAGCTTATTAACACTATTGTAAAACTTAAGCCATCAGGAGCAAAAGGTGTATATATAAAAAGTATTTCAATGTCAAGCACAATGAGTCCTGGCATTGCAATTGAATCAAAATTTGAATAATACTCAAGATGAATAAAGAAGAAAAAGTTCAAGCTGTAGAAGAGCTGAAAGGTCAACTTGCTGATTATAAGTCAATATACTTGACTGATATTGCCGGTCTTAATGCTGTTCAAACAAGTAAACTTAGAAGAGAATGTTTTAACTCTAATGTTAAACTTTCAGTTGTAAAGAATACATTTCTTGAAAGAGCAATGTCTGAATCAGATAGTGATTTTGGTGAACTAAAAGATTTGTTAAAAGGTAACACTACTATAATGTTATCATCTATAGGAAATAGTCCAGCTAAGGTTATCAAAAAGTTCAGAAAAGACGGTGATAAACCGATTCTAAAAGGTGCATTTATTGACGAGGCTATTTATATAGGCGATGAGCATATTGAAGCATTATTCAACTTGAAATCCAAAGAAGAAGTTATAGGTGAAATTATTTCTCTTCTTCAATCACCAACTAAAAATGTTATTTCCGCTCTTAAGTCAAGTTCAGCAAAAATCGCTGGTTTAGTTAAAACTTTAAGTGAAAAACCTGTTGAAGAAGCAAAAGCTGAAGAGCCAGTTGCAGAAGAAGCAAAAGCTGAAGAGCCAGTTGCAGAAGAAGTAAAAGCGGAAGAAAATGATAATCCAGAGGAGCAAACCTCTGAAGATGAGTCTAAAGATGAATCTAAATAAAAAGTTAAGTAAATAATAATAATTAATAATTAAAAACTCTAATAATGGCAGATCTAAAAAAAGTCGCAGAACAGTTAGTTGGTTTAACAGTTAAAGAAGTTAACGAACTTGCTGATATTCTTAAAGATGAATATGGTATCGAACCTGCAGCAGCAGCAGCAGCAGTAGCGGTAGCAGCGGGTCCTGGTGCTGGTGGAGAAGACGCAGCTGAAGCAAAATCAGAATTTGATGTTGTTTTAAAATCAGCTGGTGGCTCAAAACTTGCAGTGGTTAAATTGGTCAAGGAGTTAACTGGATTAGGGCTTAAAGAAGCTAAAGATCTAGTTGATAACGCTCCAAGTTCAATTAAAGAAGCAGTATCAAAAGACGATGCTGAAGGACTAAAGAAATCACTTGAAGAAGCTGGAGCTGAGGTTGAACTTAAGTAAGTTTAAATAACTTCGTTTTTTAGGCTTTTAGAATTATATCTAAAGGCCTATGCTTGTTTGAATTAAACTCTAAAATATGACTAATAACAAATTGAGAACAAATTTTTCTAATACTAAAACTGCAAACGTTGAAACTGATTTTTTAGATATTCAAATCAAATCATTTCAAGATTTCTTCCAACTCGAAACTAAGTCAGATGAGAGGGTTGAAGAAGGTTTGTTTAACACCTTTAAAGAAAACTTTCCTATTACTGATGCTAGGAATCAGTTTGTTTTAGAATTTATAGACTATTTCGTTGATCCACCAAGGTACTCAATGCAAGAGTGTATCCAACGTGGTCTTAGTTTTTCTGTACCTCTTAAAGCAAGATTAAAACTTTTCTGTACTGATGCAGAACATGAAGATTTCGAAACAATTGTTCAGGATGTTTTTTTAGGGTCTATTCCTTACATGACTCCAAGTGGTACTTTTATAATTAATGGAGCTGAAAGAGTTGTTGTTTCTCAACTTCATAGATCTCCTGGAGTATTTTTTGGTCAATCTTTTCATGCTAATGGAACAAAGCTATACTCAGCAAGAGTAATTCCTTTTAAGGGCTCATGGATTGAATTTGCTACTGATATAAATAATGTCATGTATGCTTACATTGACAGAAAGAAAAAATTGCCAGTTACAACCCTATTTAGAGCAATTGGATATCAAGGTGATAAAGAAATTCTTGAGATTTTTGATTTAGCTGAAGATATTAAGGTCACAAAAGCTGGGCTTAAGAAGGCTCTTAACAGGAAGTTAGCTGCTAGGGTTCTAAGAACATGGCATGAAGACTTTGTAGACGAAGACACTGGTGAGGTTATCTCAATTGAAAGAAATGAAATAATAATTGATAGAGATACAGTTATTGAAAAAGATCATATTGAACAAATTCTTGATGCTGACGTTAAAACAATTTTAATTCACAAAGAAGACGCAGAGAACTCTGACTATGCAATCATATACAATACACTTCAGAAAGATCAGACTAATACTGAAAAAGAAGCTGTAGAGTTTATCTATAGACAATTAAGAAATGCTGAACCACCAGATGAGGAAACTGCAAGAGGTATTATAGATAAATTATTCTTCTCAGAACAAAGATATAATCTTGGAGAAGTTGGTAGATATAGAATGAATAAAAAGTTAAACCTTGAGGTTGATATGGAGGAAAGGACCTTAACTAGACTCGATATAACTACTATTATCAAATATCTTATTGAATTAATTAATTCAAAAGCAGAGATTGATGATATCGATCACTTATCTAACAGAAGAGTTAGAACTGTGGGTGAACAATTGTCCTCTCAATTTGGAGTAGGTCTTGCTAGAATGGCAAGAACTATTAGAGAAAGAATGAACGTGCGTGATAACGAAGTATTTACACCAATTGATTTGATTAATGCTAAAACCCTTTCATCTGTTATTAATACTTTTTTTGGAACAAATCAGCTATCACAGTTTATGGACCAAACAAATCCCTTAGCTGAAATTACTCATAAAAGACGTTTATCAGCTCTAGGACCAGGAGGTCTATCTAGAGAAAGAGCAGGATTTGAGGTAAGAGATGTTCACTATACACATTACGGAAGACTATGTCCAATTGAAACACCTGAAGGTCCAAATATTGGTCTTATTTCTTCACTTTCTGTATATGCAAGAGTAAATAATCTTGGTTTTATTGAGACACCTTATAGACAAGTTAAAAATGGTATAATTGATTTAAAAAATATAACATATTTATCTGCAGAGGAAGAAGAAAATAATCTAATTGCTCAGGCAAATATTGATTATGATAGTTCTGGTAAGATAAAAGCTGAAAAAGTAATTGCTAGAGATCAAGCAGATTTCCCTGTAGTAACTCCAGATAATATAAATTATACAGATGTAGCCCCTAATCAAATAGCTTCTATATCTGCTTCTTTGATTCCTTTTCTTGAACACGATGATGCTAACCGTGCGTTGATGGGTTCTAATATGATGCGTCAAGCCGTTCCTCTTTTAAAACCAGAATCACCAATAGTTGGTACTGGTCTAGAGAAATCTGTTGCTTCGAATTCTAGAGTATTAATTAATGCTGAAAGAGACGGGTTAGTTGATTATGTAGATGCAAATAAGATTGTCATCAAATATAAATTATCTAGTGAAGAGAAATTATTAAGCTTTGATGATGATACAAAAGTTTATGACCTAATTAAGTTTCAAAAAACTAATCAGGGGTCATGTATAAACTTAAAACCCATTGTAAATAAAGGAGACCAAGTCATAAAAGGACAAGTTCTTTGTGAAGGTTATGCAACTCAAAACGGTGAATTAGCACTTGGAAGAAATCTTAAAGTAGCATTTATGCCATGGAAAGGTTACAATTTTGAAGATGCAATAGTAATATCAGAAAAAGTAGTTAGAGAAGATATATTTACTTCTATCCATATCGATGAGTATTCATTGGATGTTAGAGATACTATACTTGGAACAGAAGAGCTTACTGATGATATACCAAATGTAAGTGAGGAAGCAACTAGCGAGTTAGATGAAAATGGTATGATTAGAGTAGGTGCTGACGTTACTGCAGGCGATATTCTTATTGGTAAAATAACTCCAAAAGGAGAATCAGATCCAACTCCTGAAGAAAAACTACTTAAAGCAATCTTTGGAGATAAAGCAGGAGATGTTAAAGATGCTTCTCTTAAAGCTCCTCCATCTCTTAATGGAATTGTAATTGATAAAAAATTATTCGTTAGATCTCTCAAAGATAAAAGAAGAAGATCTCAAGATAAAGTTGACTTAGAATTGCTTGAAACTAGATACGAGAGAATTCTTGAAGATCACAGTCTAAAGTTAGTTGAAAAGTTATCATCTGTGGTTGTTGGAAAGACCTGTCAAGGAGTTTTTAATGATCTAGGTGATGAAATATTGGTAAAAGGCAAGAAATTTTCAAATAAAATGCTTTCTAATGTTGAAGACTATACTCATCTTACAAAAGGAGTTTGGACAACATCTGACGATTTAAATTCATTAATTTCTTCACTTCTTCATAATTATAGAATTCATGAAAATGATATTCAAGGATCACTTAGAAGGGAAAAATTCACTATAAGTGTTGGTGATGAACTTCCTGCTGGTATAAAAAAACTTGCTAAAGTTTACATTGCAAAGAAAAGAAAGCTAAAAGTCGGAGATAAAATGGCTGGTAGACATGGTAATAAAGGAATTGTTGCTAGAATTGTTAGGCAAGAAGATATGCCTTTCTTAGAGGACGGAACCCCTGTTGATATTGTTTTAAATCCTTTAGGTGTTCCTTCTAGGATGAATCTTGGTCAGATTTATGAGACTGTTCTTGGTTGGGCAGGTAAACAACTTGGTAGAAAATTCTCTACTCCAATTTTTGATGGTGCTACATTAGATGAAATAAATGAGCTTACTGATGAGGCTGGTGTTCCAAGGTTTGGACATACATACCTTTATGACGGAGGAACAGGAGAAAAATTTGATCAAGCTGCAACAGTTGGTATAATTTACATGTTAAAATTAGGACATATGGTTGATGATAAGATGCACTCTAGATCAATTGGACCTTATAGTTTAATAACTCAACAACCACTTGGTGGTAAAGCACAATTTGGTGGACAAAGATTTGGTGAAATGGAAGTTTGGGCTTTAGAGGCTTATGGAGCATCAAGTGCGCTACAAGAAATCTTAACTATTAAATCAGATGATGTAATAGGTAGAGCTAAAGCTTATGAGTCAATTGTAAAAGGTGAAAATCTCCCTGAAGCTGGCCTTCCGGAATCATTCAATGTATTGATGCATGAACTTAAAGGTCTTGGTTTAGATATTCGATTAGAAGAAAAATAAATTACAAATAAAAATGGTAAAAAATAACGAATTATTGACGCAAAAAAGGTTTAATACTATTTCAATTGGTCTTTCATCTCCTGAAATAATACTTGGTAACTCAAGAGGAGAGGTTCTCAAGCCAGAAACTATTAATTATAGAACTCATAAACCTGAAAGGGATGGTCTCTTTTGTGAAAGGATATTTGGACCTGTAAAAGATTATGAATGTGCTTGTGGTAAATACAAGAGAATTAGATATAAGGGTATAGTATGTGATAGATGTGGAGTTGAAGTAACTGAAAAAAAAGTTAGAAGAGATAGAGTAGGTCATATTAATTTAGTTGTTCCTGTTGCCCATATTTGGTATTTTAAATCATTGCCAAACAAGATAGGATATCTTCTAGGTTTACCATCTAAAAAGCTAGACATGATAATATATTATGAAAGATATGTTGTTATTCAGCCAGGTGAAGCAAAAAATGCTGAGGGGGAACCTGTTAATAAAATGGACTTTCTTACTGAGGAAGAATATCTTTCAATTATGGAAACACTTCCAGCAGATAATCAATATTTAGATGATTCTGATGAAAGAAAATTTATTGCTAAGATGGGTGCTGAATGTTTGATAGATCTTTTATCTAGAATTGATCTTGAAGAACTTTCTTACGAATTAAGACATAAAGCAAATACTGAAACTTCAAAACAAAGAAAAACAGAGGCTCTTAAAAGACTTCAAGTAGTTGAATCTTTTAAAGAGGGAAATGAGAGAAAAGAAAACCTTCCTGAGTGGATGGTAGTAAAAGTTATTCCTGTTATCCCGCCAGAATTGAGACCACTTGTACCATTAGATGGAGGTAGATTTGCAACTTCAGATCTTAATGATTTATATAGAAGGGTAATAATAAGAAACAATAGACTAAAAAGATTAGTTGAAATAAAAGCACCAGAAGTTATTTTGAGAAATGAAAAAAGGATGCTTCAAGAATCTGTTGATTCATTATTTGATAATACAAGAAAATCATCAGCCGTTAAAACAGAATCAAATAGACCTCTAAAATCATTGTCAGATTCTCTTAAGGGAAAGCAAGGACGTTTTAGACAGAATCTTCTTGGGAAAAGAGTAGATTACTCTGCAAGATCTGTCATTGTAGTTGGTCCAGAATTAAAACTATACGAATGTGGACTGCCAAAAGATATGGCAGCTGAGCTATATAAGCCTTTTATTATTAGAAAGCTTATTGAAAGAGGTATTGTAAAAACTGTTAAATCTGCTAAAAAGATTATTGATAGAAGAGAACCTGTTGTATGGGATATTCTAGAAAATGTTTTAAAAGGGCATCCTGTTATGTTAAACAGAGCTCCAACTCTTCACAGACTTGGAATTCAAGCATTTCAGCCAAAACTTATTGAAGGAAAAGCTATTCAGCTTCACCCATTAACTTGTACTGCATTTAATGCTGACTTTGACGGTGACCAAATGGCAGTTCACCTTCCTTTAGGACCAGAGGCTATTCTCGAAGCTCAACTATTAATGTTAGGATCTCATAATATTTTGAATCCTGCAAATGGATCACCGATAACAGTTCCATCTCAAGATATGGTTCTAGGTCTATATTACATGACTAAGTCTAGAAAATCCTCTGAATCTATTAAATTAAAAGGAGAAGGATTAACTTTCTATTCTCCCGAAGAGGTGAATATAGCTTATAATGAAAAGATAGTTGACTTAAATGCAATTATAAAGTGTAGAATTAATACATCTGACTCAGATGATTCATACGAGTTAATTGAAACGACCCCTGGAAGAGTATTTTTTAATGAAGTAGTTCCAAAAAAAGCAGGTTTCTTTAATGAAGTCCTTACAAAAAAGAATTTAAGAGAAATTATTGGGCAAATACTTCATGTAACTAGTGTTCCTGAAACTGCTGAATTCCTTGATGAAATTAAAGATCTTGGTTATTCTTTTGCCTTTAAAGGTGGTCTTTCTTTTAGTTTAGGAGATATAATTATTCCTGAACAAAAGCAAAATCTTATTAATGATGCTAACAATCAGGTAGATGGTATTATTGGTAATTATAACATGGGTCTAATAACTAATAATGAAAGATATAACCAGGTAATTGACGTTTGGACTTCAGCAAATGCTACTTTAACTGAGTTAGCAATGAAGCAAATTAGTGAGGATCAGCAAGGTTTTAATTCTGTGTATATGATGCTTGATTCTGGAGCTAGAGGTTCAAAAGAGCAGATTAGACAGTTAACTGGAATGAGAGGTCTAATGGCTAAACCAAAAAAATCAAATGTAGGTGGAGGTGAAATTATTGAAAATCCTATCTTATCAAACTTTAAAGAAGGATTATCAATTTTAGAGTATTTTATTTCAACTCACGGAGCAAGAAAAGGTCTAGCAGATACTGCTCTTAAAACAGCAGATGCTGGATATTTAACAAGAAGACTAGTAGACGTTTCTCAAGATGTAATTGTTAATGAATTTGACTGTGGTACTCTAAGAGGAATTGAAGTTAAACCACTTAAAAAGAATGAAGAAGTTGTAGAAACTCTTGGTGAAAGAATTCTTGGAAGGGTTGCTCTTAATGACATCATTGATCCTTCAACAAATGAAATCCTTATTGAAGGAGGAAAACTTATTGATGAAAACACAACAGCAAAAATTGAAAATACACTTATTGCCTCGGTTGATGTAAGATCTGCTTTAACATGTGAAACAAAAAGAGGAATTTGTGCTAGTTGTTATGGTAGAAATCTTGCCACAGGAAAACCAGTTCAAATTGGTGAAGCTGTAGGTGTAGTTGCCGCTCAATCAATTGGTGAGCCAGGTACTCAGTTGACACTTAGAACATTCCATGTTGGAGGTGTAGCTGGTAATATTTCTGAAGAAAACTCATTAATAAGTAGATTTGATGGTCTAGCAGAAATTGATGATCTTAATGTTGTTAAAGCAAAAGATAACGAAGGTAAATCCTCAAATATTGTAATTTCAAGAACTTCTGAAATTAAAATTTTAGATTCAAAAACTAAAAATGTTTTAAGCACTAAAAATATTCCTTACGGATCATATTTGAATATCAAGAATGGTCAAAAATTATCTAAAGGTGATGTAATTTGTCAATGGGATCCATTTAATGGTGTAATTGTTTCTGAATTTTCAGGGAAAATTGTTTATGAAAATATTGAGATAGGTAAAACATTTCAAGTTGAAATAGATGAGCAAACTGGATTTAAAGAAAAAGTTATTACTGATTCTAGAGATAAGAATCTTATACCAACACTTCTTATTCAAGATAAAAAAGGTGTTACTCTAAGATCTTATAATTTACCAGTTGGTGCTCATATAATGGTTGATGAAGACGAATCTATAGATAAAGGAAAAATTCTTGTTAAAATCCCTAGAAAGTCAGCTAAATCAGGAGATATTACGGGAGGTTTACCTCGTGTTACAGAATTGTTTGAAGCTAGAAACCCATCAAATCCAGCAGTGGTTTCTGAGATTGATGGAGTTGTATCTTTTGGTAAAATTAAAAGAGGAAATAGAGAAATTATTGTTGAGTCAAAGTTTGGTGACATTAAAAAGTATCTAGTAAAGCTTTCAAATCAAATTCTTGTTCAAGAAAATGATTTTATTAAAGCAGGGATGCCACTTTCTGATGGCTCAATCACTCCTAACGATATTCTAAATATTAAAGGACCTTCTGCTGTTCAACAATATCTTGTTAACGAAGTTCAAGAAGTATATAGACTTCAGGGAGTTAAAATTAATGATAAACACTTCGAAGTTGTAGTTAGACAGATGATGAGAAAGGTTAAAATAATTGATCCAGGAGACACATTATTCCTTGAAGACCAATTAACTTATAAAGATGAATTTATTTCTCAAAATGATAAGTTATACGGTATGAAAGTAATTGAAGATGCTGGTGATAGTGAAAATCTTAAAGTGGGTCAAGTTATATCAGCCAGAAATCTTAGAGATGAAAATTCTATACTTAGAAGAGGAGATCTTAAGCTAGTTGATGCTAGAGATGCAAAATCTGCGACAGCTTCTACCCAGTTACAAGGTATTACTAGAGCATCTCTTCAAACTAAATCATTTATTTCAGCTGCATCTTTCCAAGAAACTACTAAAGTTTTAAATGAAGCTGCAGTAAACGGTAAAAATGATATGCTTGAAGGTCTTAAAGAAAATGTTATTGTAGGTCATAGAATACCAGCTGGTACTGGTATGAGAAAATATGATGAAATAATAGTTGGACCTAAAGATGAGTATAACAGCTTATTAATTAATAAAGAAGAAGAAGAGCTAAATTATTAATTTGACTAAATGTCAAAAGAGAAAGTAATTCTTGTTGATGAAAATGATACCCAGGTTGGTTTAATGCCTAAACTTGAGGCTCATCAAAAGGGTATCTTACATAGAGCCTTTTCTGTCTTTATCTTTAATAGTAATTATCAATTACTACTCCAAAAGAGAGCTGTATCAAAATATCATTCAGGAGGTCTTTGGACTAATACTTGCTGTAGTCACCCTAGAGAGGGTGAAGAAACAATAGATGCAGCTAATAGAAGATTAATTGAAGAAATGGGCATTAAAACTAATCTTAGAAAGATTTTTGATTTTATCTATAAAGCAGAACTTGATAATGAATTAACTGAGAATGAATTTGATCATGTTTATTATGGTGTTTATGATGAAGATCCTACCATTAATACTGAAGAGGCAGATGACTTTAAGTGGATTGATATGGAAACGCTAAATAATGATATTGCTCTAAATGGTCAAAACTATACAGTTTGGTTTAAAATTGCATTTGATTATTTTTATAAATATTTAAATAATGATAACAATAAGTAGAAAAGCACATTTTAATGCAGCTCATAAGTTATACAGGCCTGATTGGACTGATGAAAAGAATAAAGAAATCTTTGGTAAGTGTTCAAATCAAAATTTTCATGGCCATAACTACGAATTAATTGTTAGTCTTACCGGTAAAGTTGATCCTGAAACTGGATATGTTTTCGATATGGGCAAGTTAAAGAATATAATAAAATCAGAAATTGAAGATTATCTTGATCATAAAAATTTAAATTTAGACATTGAGGAATTCTCAAATTTAAACCCATCAGCTGAAAATATTGCTATTTTAATTTATAATAGACTTATTAAGTATTTTGTTAAAAACTATAAACTTAAAATTACTTTATTTGAAACTCCTCGAAATTTTGTAGAGTATAGCGGTTAATCTATAGTAAGATTATTAAGAATTTTACCATACTTAGAAATCTTAATATTTTCTGGTAAAGTATCATATAGCTTTCTTAATAAACCTTTATTTGCATCAGGTATTTGACTGACTGCAATGTATGGAGAAACTTCATTTGATGAGTTGGTTATTGCAAAATTTAAACTATATAAATATTTTCGTTTAATTAAATTTTCTAATTGAGCATTCACTGAGTCAATTCTATTTTGATTGTTTTCAATTTGAGCTTTGTAAAAAATTTCAAGCAAATCAAGATTTTGAAGATTATATTTTCTGATTATAGAAAAATATTCAATTAATAGCTCACTATTCTTTGATCCAGAAATTTTAAAACCAGAATCAAATGTGAGCAATCTAGTGTTAATTACTACTTCTCCTTTATTTCCAAAAAAAGTAATTATATCATTTAGAGAATCGCCATCATTTTTATCTAAGTATAAATAATAAATATCAGGTTCATCTATTTTAGTACTTAACTTGAAATTACTATTTCCAGTTATTTTAATAGAATCTAAAGAAACTATAGTTGAATCTTGCTCTTTTTGAAGATAAATTATTCCTTTTCTAAGCCCGTCAACATCTCCAGAAACAATCATTTGATTTTGATCTGAATTACAGCAAATAATAAATAGTGTTATACAAGTAAGAAGTATTTTTTTCATTTTATAAATTTATCCAATAAGTTAATTTAAGATTAATTGATCTATACTGTGGCTCCATAGAATCTGTGTTTATGTAATTATCATTATAAACAATATATAAATCAGAAAGTGGAGCGAATCTCCATTTAAATCTAGAATTAATACCTAGGTTTTTAGATTGATTAGTATATTGAATATATGTTGACCATGAAGATTTTTTATTAAATGTATATTGAAACTTAGGGCTAATTAGCCAAATATTTCTAGATGGGTATGGGTCTGGTAATTTAATAGAGTCATAATCAAATCTTAAACTCATATTAAAATAAGGCTGAATTCTATATTTAAATCCAGTTTTAAATGAGAGTTTAGTTCCATTAAAAAAATCTCCATACTGTATTCCGGTTGCAAATTTAAAAATATTTTTATCTGGTGAAGAAAATGCTATTTCATAATCAGTATAAGAATAAAAATTATTTGCAGGAAGAGGCGTTGCACCTTCAGTTCTAGTTGGGTCAAAATTAGAGTATAGATAATCTCTCTTTATGTTTTGTTTAATCTCAAATGTACTTTGATTTCTATACTTTATTTCAAAAGAAGAAATATTCCACCTTCCTTCAAATTTTTCAGCTTTATTTGGTCTAAAAACATAAGCTGCATAATGTTGCAGTTCATAATTTAGAATCTTATCATTATTTTTGGGATATATTCTATACTGATAAAAAGGGGTAAATTTTACAAAGCCGTATCTTCTATAATAACCTAAATCTGATCTAAAATCATCACCAACATAAGAACCACCCATGCTAACATAATGTTTACGTGTGTTTTTTGATAATTTTAATCCAAAAGATGCATTTTTATCATTTTTTTCAGGTGTAAAAGATTTATGAAAGAATGTTCTTCCACTCCATTCTCCATTTTTTGAAGCTAAATTATATTCTAATCCAAAAACCCTATTATAAGTATTTTGATTATCAACAAAATCATAAGTTTTGGTATTTTCTCTATTTATGAAAAAGAATGAATAATTTGATCTTGCAAAAACTTTATTTCTAAGAGTAAAGACTGTACTATTGTTTTGAGGAATACCCTTTGTTCTATCTTCTTCTGTCAATACATTTAGTAAACCTATTCTAAGTTTGTCATTTACCTTTCCACTTAACCGTACACCACTAACTATTCTATTTTCGACAGTATTTCCTTCAAGATCTTTTGAAATACCAATTCTTCTAGAAAAGAAAGGCTCTGCATCTCTCTCTTGGCCAAAGTCAGTAAATAGATCAGAATTTTGAGTAAAGAATTGTCTCCTTTCAGGAAGCCTTAATTCAAATTGAGTCAAGTTTACTAATTGATCATCAACTTCTACTTGAGAAAAATCAGGATTTAAAGCGAAGTCTATATTTATAGAATTACCTATAGGTATTTTCATATCAAGACCAAAATCAAAATTATTTGTATTGATTTGTTGAATAAAATCTTTTCCTATTGAGCCATTAATATAGGGTATTATGGAAACAGGTTTTTTTGATTCACCCAAAGGTTTTTCAAAATTAATCTTACCCATAAATGCAAGATCTCCAATTCTCTGTTGTTGAGGAGTCTTAGCCCAACCGGAATGTTCTAGTGATTGAGTATCACTTCTATAAATATTAAACCTCCAACTTAGCTCCATTAATAAAATATAGTTGGTCTAATGGTATTTTTAGTTCAACTATATATGAGTCATCATATAATTTTGATTCCACCTCCCAAATTGCATCCCAAGATGAATTCATTCCTCTACCACCAAATGAATTAACAGAAGATAATAGCATATCTCCTTTTAAACCAAGATGATTGGTTTGAAATTTAAAAGCATTTGAAGCATCATTAAAAGTGTCAAAAATTAATTGTACATAATCAGCACTTTTAGTTTCAAAATCTCTTTCTAGATTGTATACAGTAAACTTTTTTTCTTTTGTATAGGCTTTAACTAAAAAATATAAGTTTTCGTTATCAAATAAAGCCTTAAATTCAGTTTGCTTTACAGCTCTTACGGAGTCAGTAGGCATCCATTGCCAAAAATCAGTTGATGACTCAGCATCATTCCAGGCTAAATCAGAGGGAGATCCATCAATTTCTATTAATTCTTGTGTATACTTTACTGTTAATTCTTGAGAAAAAATTAGATTAGAGTTTAATATTGCTAACAATAAAAAAATAGGGGGTTTTTTCAAAATATTTTTTTGCAATTTAAAAGTAAGAAAATTATATAGATTTATCATATATAATTATATTGGACCTAGTTTTAATAAATAAGTTTATGTCATTAATCCTAACATTATTATTTTTAAATTTTTATACTGCTGAAGAATGGGGTTCAACAGGTCACAGAGTTGTTGCTGAAGTTGCAAATAAATATTTGACAGATAATTCTAACGAAAGAATAATTAAAATTCTAGATGGAGAAACATTAGTTAATGCATCAACCTATGCAGATGATATTAAATCTGATTCAAGATATTCTGAATATTATGATTGGCATTTTATTAATATGGAATTGGATGAGGTTTATGAAAACACTGCTCCATCAGAAAAAGGAGATATCTACATAGCTATAAACAAATGTTTAGATGTTTTAGAAAGTGATTTAGTTTCAGATTCTGATAAATCATTTTATCTTAAACTTCTTGTTCACTTTGTAGGTGATCTTCATCAACCTCTTCATCTAGGTAGATATGAAGATAGAGGTGCTAATAGAATATTTGTAAAATGGTTTGGAAGAGATTCAAACTTACATAGAGTCTGGGATTCTGAAATGATTAATGGTCACAATATGAGTTACTCAGAGTTAGCATTAAATCTACCAAATACAGATTTTTTAGTTTTTACAAAAGAGTCTAAAAATTTTGAAAGAAGCGATATTTTAGACTGGATTAATGAGGTACATAAATATACAAATCAAATATATGAAGGTGTATCAAATGATGACAAATTAGGTTATAAATATCAATATGAAAACTTTGATACAACTAAAGAACTATTACTAATTGCGGGTATAAGATTAGCTAAAATATTAAATTATCTATTTGATTAAATCTATACTCCTATTTATAAATTCTGTAAGTTCTTTACCGGTAAGAACGTTTTGAGAAAGTTTAGCTAAATCTACTGATTGTTTTATAAGACTATTTCTCTTTTTTTCTGTCCTGGTAGTTAATATTTTAGTGACTAATTCATGATTTGTATTTACTATCAAAGAATACATTTCGGGCATATTACCCATTCCACCACCACCTGATTGTTGCATTTCTTTCATTCTTCTCATAAATTCAGGTTGAGCTAACATAAATGGTAATGACTTACTATCTAATGATTCAAGTTGAACTGTATATTTATCATCAGAAACTGCATTCTCAATCATAGGCTTTAGTTTCTCTTTTTCTTCATCAGATAATTTTGATACAACTTGATCATCTTTTGTAATTAGGTTTTCTAATGTATCAGAATCAACTCTAGAAAATTTAACTTTCTCTTTTTTAGATTCAAGTTTTTGAATTAAATGAGGAATAATAGGCGAATCTAAAAGGAGTACTTCATATCCTTTCTCTTTTGCAGATTCAATATAAGTATATTGCTCATCCTTGTTTTGAGCGTAAAGGATAATCAAATTTCCTTCTTTATCAGTATGGATATCTTTAATTTTTTCTTCTAGTTCTTGATAAGTGTAATACTTGTTATCAACTGAAGGGTAAAGATTAAATGATTCAGCCTTATCGTAGAACTTATCTTCGGTTAGCATTCCATATTCAATAACCACTTTTATATCATTCCATTTATTTTCAAGATTTTCTCTTTCGTTTTTAAAAATTGATCCTAGCTTATCAGCTACTTTTCTTGTTATATAGTTAGTGATTTTCTTTACAGATGAATCTGATTGAAGGTAACTTCTGGAAACATTTAGAGGTATATCAGGAGAATCTATAACACCTTTAAGAAGACCCAGGAACTCAGGGACAATTCCTTCAACATTATCAGTAACAAACACTTGATTCTGATATAATTGAATTCTATCTTTTTGCAGGTTGAGATCATTTGATATTTTAGGAAAATAAAGAATACCTGTTAAACTAAATGGATAGTCAACATTAAGGTGAATGTGAAATAGTGGTTCTTCAAATTGGTATGGATAAAGCTCTCTGTAAAACTGTTTATAGTCTTCATCTTTTAAATCTGCTGGTTGTCTTGTCCATGCCGGATTAGGATTGTTTATAATGTTATCTACAGTTATTTTTTCTTCCTTTTCACCTTCTTTTACGGGAACACTTTCTTCCCTTGTACCAAATTTAATTGGATGTGGCATAAACTTGTTATACTTGTTTAAAAGCTCTGTAATTTTATTTTCTTCTAGATAATCCTTAGAGTCTTTAGAAATATGAAGAATAATTTCAGTTCCTCTTTCTTTTTTATCTGCTTTTTTTAAACTGTATTCTGGAGAACCATCACAAATCCAATGAGCAGCAGGTTCATCTTTAAAAGATTTAGTAATTATTTCCACTTTATCAGCAACCATAAATGAAGAGTAGAAACCAAGACCAAAATGACCTATAATTCCTGTGTCTTTTGAACTTTCTTTATATTTTTCAAGAAACTCTTCAGCACCAGAAAATGCAACATCATTAATATATTTTTTAACTTCATCTAAGGTCATTCCAACTCCATTATCAGTAATGTGAAGAGTTTTCTTTTTCTTGTCAACTTTAATGTCAACTCCTAGTTCACCAATTTCCCCTTTAATTTCACCAATACTTGATAAATGTTGAATCTTAGTAACAGCATCTGTAGCATTTGATACAAGTTCTCTTAGAAATATTTCTTGATCACTATATAAGAATTTTTTTATAAGTGGAAATATATTTTCAACTGAAACATTAATTTTTCCTTTTGGCATAATTTGTTTTTAATTAATAATAGCAAATAAAATACCAACTAATAAATATGACAAATTGACATTATTTTCTGATTATGTATAGCCCTATAAAATTAATTAATCCATTAAATGGCAGAAGTTCGTATCCTATTTGATAACCCCCTAAAAGATTTGATGGTAAATTTCCTATAATAACTACTATGATAATATTAATGATCACAACTAAATAGACTTTAGAGTCGTTAATTTTATATTTTGTAAAAATTCCAAAAGCAAATAGGCCTAACAATGGGCCATATGTATATTGTGCCACAGTTAAGAGGCTATCTATTACATTTTTATCTTGAATATATCTAAAAATTATCACAACAATTATTAAAGTGATACTCATTAAAACATGAATATTTTTTCTTGTTTTTATTGATTTTGAATTAGTAATATCAATCTTTAGAATATCAACACAAAATGAAGTTGTAAGAGAAGTTAATGCACTGTCCGCGCTACTGTATGCTGCAGCAATTAGACCTAAGATAAAAGTTATTCCTAAAAACTCTCCCAGCCCTGATCTTAAGGCAATCTGAGGAAATAAAAGATCTGTTCGAGGTGTATCATCAACCAAAGGAACAGCTATATTATTTTCACTTGCATATATAAAAAGAAGAGCACCCAACACTATGAAAAGGAATGTAACAATAGTCAGTATAAAACTAAAAACAATCATATTTTTTTTAGCTTCTTGAATATTTTTACATGTTAAGTTTTTTTGCATCATATCCTGATCTAGACCAGTCATACAAATTGTTATAAAAGCCCCACCAATAATTGATTTTAAAAAGTAATTTCTTTCTGTAATGCTTTCAGTTACAAATATTTTATCAAATTCTTTAAAATCACTTGAAGAAATGAATTCTGAAAATGTCCAGCCTAAATCTTGGTTTATATAATAAATCGATAATATAACAGCTAAAATCATTAATGTAGTTTGAATTGTATCTGTCCAAACTATTGTTTTAATTCCACCTCTTCTTGTATATAGCCAGATTAGTAAAATGGAAATAATAACTGTTATTTCAAATGGAATTCCTAAGTCATCAAAAATAAATTGTTGAAGAACGATAGCTACAAGAAATAATCTAAAGGATGCTCCAAGAATCCTAGAAATTAAAAAAGAGATAGAACCTACATAATGAGAGTTTTTTCCAAATCGTGTAAATAAATATTCATATATGGATGTTAATCCCATTCTGTAGTATAAAGGAAGTAATAAATTGGCAACAATTAGATATCCAATTAAATATCCAATAACTACTTGAAAATATGTAAATTGAGATTCACCAACCCACCCAGGAACTGAAATAAATGTAACTCCTGATAAAGATGCTCCAACCATTCCAAATGCAACAACAGCCCAGTTAGAACTCCTTTTGGCATTAAAAAAAACTTCATTGTTGTCTTCTTTACCTGTCAAATATGATATAGCAGTTAAAACTATAAAATATGAAGCAATAGCAATTAAAATAATTTGTGGAGATAACATTTTTATAAATATACAAAAGAACTTACAACGAATATTTCTAAATTTGCCTAATGGAATTTCCATCCAAACTTCTTGAAAATTTAGTTTATAATATTTCCCAATTATCAGGGATTGGTAAAAGATCTGCTTTAAGAATTGCACTTGAAATATTAAGAAAACCTAAAGAATTCTCTAGAGATCTATCTGAAAGTATTCTTGACTTTAAAACTCAAATTAAACATTGCGAACAGTGTCATAATATTTCAGATAAAGATATTTGTGACATATGTTCAAATTCATCAAGAGATCAATCTATTGTTTGTGTTGTTGAGGATATAAGAGATGTAATTGCAATTGAAAATACAAATCTTTATAACGGACTTTATCATGTTTTAGGAGGAGTGATCTCTCCAATTGAAGGAATTGGCCCTGAAGATTTAAATGTTATAAGTCTTGAGAAAAAAATTATTGAAAAAAAAGTAGATGAGATAATCTTTGCATTAAGTGCAACAATAGAGGCAGACACAACTAGCTTTTATTTATTTAAAATCTTAAATAAACTTAATGTAAAAGTTTCAGTATTAGCAAGAGGTATACCTGTTGGTGATCAATTAGAATATACAGATGAAGTTACTTTGGCAAGAAGTATTCAAAATAGACGTCCTTATGAAACTGACCTATCTAATAAGTAATGATTTTAATATTGTAAATTTGCAATTACTGTAAGAATGGGAAAATATCTTTTAAAACTTCCAAAAATGGGAGAAAGCATTGCTGAAGCTACTATAACTAATTGGTTAAAAGAGGTTGGAGATATTGTAAATATAGATGAATCAATAGTTGAAATTGCTACTGATAAGGTTGATTCTGATGTTCCATCTGAATTTAAAGGAAAGCTAGTCAAAAAAAACTTTGAAGTAAATGATATTGTCAAAGTAGGTGAAGTTATTGCTGAAATAGAAACATCTATAGAAGATAATAATGAGATAAATATAGTCTCTAAAGAAAAGGATAAAGAATTAATCATAGATGATGCTGAGGAAATTAGTAAAGACCTAGAAATTGCAAGTATTCCTTCAATTGATTTATTGAAAAATGATGAATTAGATTCAGAAGATAATTTTGAAATTGAAAAAAATGATAAATTTTTCTCACCATTAGTTAAAAACATTGCTAAGAAGGAAAATATTAGTCAGGAGGAGCTTAAAAAAATTCCTGGTTCAGGAAAGGATGGAAGGGTTACTAAGCAAGATATCTTAAATTATATAGGATCTCAATCTGATAAATCTCATACTAAACCTATTGTTGAATCTAAAAATTCTTTGGATGACCAAATAATTGAGCTAGATAGGATGGGTAAGATAATATTTGATCATATGTCAAATAGTAAAAAAATTTCAGCTCATGTTCAATCATTTGTTGAAGTTGACGTAACTAATCTATGGGAATGGAGGGATCGATACAAAAAATCTTTTCAAGACAAAGAGGGTCTTAAACTTACCTTTACACCTCTTTTCATAGATGCAGTTATAAAGTCACTTAAAGATTATCCTATTTTAAATAGCTCAATAATTGATGAAAAGATTGTAATGAAAAGATCTATTAACATTGGAATGGCTACAGCTATTGAAAATGGTAATTTGATAGTACCTGTCATTAAAAATGCAGATCATCTAAATCTAAAAGGACTTACTCTAGCTGTAAATGACTTGTCAAACAGGGCTAGATCAAATTCTTTAAAACCTCATGAAATATCTGATGGAACATATACTGTAACTAATGTTGGAAACTTTGGTTCAATTATGGGTACTCCAATAATTAATCAGCCTCAAGTTGGAATAATTGCTATTGGGGTTATCCGTAAAACACCGTCTGTTATTGAAACTGATAAAGGAGACTTTATAGGTATAAGAAAAAAACTTATTTTATCACACACATATGACCATAGAATCATAAATGGTTCAATAGGAGGAAGCTTTGTTAAAAGAGTTGCTGAATATCTTGAAGAATGGGATATGAATCAAATCATTTAATATGAAAATTAATCTTAAAAGACCTATCTGTTTTTTTGATCTTGAAACTACTGGAGCAAATGTTGGTAAAGATAGGATTGTTGAAATAGCTATTTTAAGAGTTGATATTGATAAAACAGAGTCTCAAAAAGTTTGGAGAATTAATCCTGAAATGGAAATTTCAATTCAAGCAACTCAAGTTCATGGAATAACAAATAGGATGATTAAAAGTGAACCAAATTTTGCTTATTATTCAGATGAAATTTATCAGTTTATTAAAGATTGTGATTTATCAGGCTTTAACGCAATTAAATTTGATATTCCAATTCTTGTTGAAGAATTAATAAGAGCCAAAATTCAATTTGATTTTACAGATGTAAGAATGATTGATACCCAAGTAATATATCATAAAAAAGAGCCTAGAAATCTTTCAGCTGCCCTTAAGTACTATTGTGATAAAGATCTTGAAAATGCTCATTCTGCCTTGGATGACACTATTGCTGCATATGAAGTGTTTAAAGCTCAATTAGACAAGTATGATGATTTAGTACCTGATATGGATTTCTTAAATGAGTATTCAAAAAGGAATAATAATCTAGACTTTGCCGGTAAAATAAGATTAGATTCTGATAATGATGCAACTTTTGCATTTGGTAAATATACTGGTCAAAAAGTTGTAGATGTATTTAAAATTGATCAGGGTTATTACTCATGGATAATGAAAGGGGATTTTCCAGAGTACACCAAAAAAATAGTTACAAATTTGAAATTAAGTATAACAAAGTCTAAATAAGATGAAAATAATCTGCATTGGAAGAAATTATTCTGATCACATAAAAGAATTAGCTAATATTAGACCTTCTCATCCTGTTGTTTTTTTAAAGCCCGACTCGTCTATTATTCCAAAAAATCAAAACTTTATTATTCCTGCTTTTTCAGATGAAATTCATCATGAAGTTGAATTAGTTGTTAAGATTAATAAAGTGGGAAAGCATATAGATAAATCATTTTCTAATAAATACTATAATGAAATTGGTCTTGGAATAGATTTTACTGCTCGAGATATTCAAAATGCTTTAAAACAAAAAGGACATCCATGGGAAAAGTCTAAGGCTTTTGATAATTCCTGTTTAGTTGGTGATTTTATTAGTGTAGATAAATTTAAAGACTTATCAAAAATAGATTTTAGTCTAAAGAAAAATAATCAATTGGCTCAATCTGGTAACTCTTCTAATATGTTGTGGAAAATAGATGAATTAATTTCATATGTTTCACAATATTTTACACTTAAAATAGGAGATTTGATTTTTACTGGGACACCCGCAGGTGTTTCAAAAGTTATAAGTGGAGATTTATTAGAGGGCTATATTGATTCCACTAAAATGTTTTCCCTTAAGATAAAATAGACATGACAAAAAAAATCTTTGACTATCTCTCTTCTCAAAATAAAACAATCTCATTTGCAGAAAGTTGTTCAGGTGGAAATTTATCTCTTTCAATAACAAAGATTCCTGGTGCCTCAAATGTTTTTAAGGGCTCTATTGTTTCTTACAGCAAATATTCGAAGGAAAAAATTATTGGAATTGAAAAAAATGAAATTGACTTATTCTCACCTGTAAGTCAAGAGATTGCAATAAAAATGGCAGAAAAAGTTAGAGAAAAGTTTAATTCAGATTATTCCATTTCTGTAACTGGCAATGCTGGTCCAACTTCAAATGGATCTAAATCTAAAGTAGGAGATTGTTATATTGCTATATCGTCTGAAAATCAATTATTCTGTGAAAAATATGAAGTAATTAGCTCAAGAGAAGACTTCATTAAAACTGTAACAGAAAATTCATTCAAACTCTTCGTAGATAAAATTATTAACCAATAAATTTATTTTTTTATTAAACTTAAATGCATTAGTTTTGCACGTTACAAAAAATAAGTACGTTATGTCTAAGACTTGCGAAATTACTGGAAAGAAAGTTATGTTTGGAAACAATGTTTCTAAATCATTAAATAGAACAAGAAGAAGATTCGATGTTAATCTTATGAAAAAAAGATTCTTTATTCCAGAAGAAGACAAATGGGTTACCCTTAAAGTTTCTGCATCAGCTTTGAAAACTATAAATAAAAAGGGTATTTCTGAAGTTTTGAAAGAAGCTAGAAAACAAGGTTTAATTAAGTAAAAATGGCAAAAAAAGGCAATAGAGTTCAAGTAATTTTAGAATGTACAGAGCACAAAGACTCAGGTATGTCAGGTACTTCAAGATATATAACTACTAAAAACAAAAAAAATTCTCCAGATAGACTTGAAATTAAGAAATTCAATCCTATCATGAAGAAAATGACTGTTCACAAAGAAATTAAATAAGATGGCAAAAAAAGCAGTTGCTAGTTTACAAACTAGCTCAAAAAAACTTGCAAAAGCAATAAGAATGGTAAAAAAAGATGGCTCTAGCAGCTATTCTTTTGAAGAAAGAATATTGCCTCAAGATCTTGTAAATGATTGGCTTGCTGGAAAACCTATTGTAAGAAAAGAAGTCCCTAACCCTGCTCAACTAGCTGCAGAAGAAGTTAAGGCTGAAGAGCCAGCTGCAGAAGAAGTTAAGGCTGAAGAGCCAGCTGCAGAAGAAGCAAATGCTGAGGAGCCAGCTGCAGAAGAAGTTAAGGCTGAAGAGCCAGCTGCAGAAGAAGCAAATGCTGAGGAGCCAGCTGCAGAAGAAGTTAAGGCTGAAGAGCCAGCTGCAGAAGAAGCAAATGCTGAGGAGCCAGCTGCAGAAGAAGTTAAGGCTGAAGAGCCAGCTGCAGAAGAAGCAAATGCTGAGGAGCCAGCTGCAGAAGAAAAATCTGAATAATTCAGTTTTCTCCCGACTTTTCTCTACTTACCAATACAGAAAGTAACTGGTAATATTAATTAATTCAATGCGCCAATTCCTGATTTCCACAATTCATTGTTGAAAAATGGTATATCATTTTCATTGATATTATCAATCTCTTCTTTTAAAGTTTCCCATTTTTTATCTAGTGACTCTAAAGATTTTAAAATTCCCTCACTAACATTTGGAATATCACCCTTAATTTCATCTAGTATAAATAAATAATCAGCTAGAAATTTATTTGGGAAGTTTTCCACATCATCATAAGCTAATGATTTTCTTTGCATCATCTTTTTATCCCAGCTATCCATTTTTTTAAGTAAGATCTCACCATTATTTTTAATTGCTTGGTCTTCAATATCACTGAGTATAGTTTTAAGCTTATCAATCAATTTTTTATTAGTATTAATATAATCCGCCATTATATTAAACTTATTTTCCATATGACTGGTATACTTATGAAATTCAGCATAGTCTTCATCTGATACGCTAAAATTTGGATTTTTTAGAATCTCAAAATCTGAAGTTAATTTTTTATCTCCAACTTCTAGTGACATATTATATTTCCCAGGTATCGCTTTATGTCCACTAAATCTTCCCTCTATATATGCATAAGGCACTCCAGTTAAAGATTTATGTCTTGCATTCCAAACAAACCTATTAATACCTATTTTATTAGACAAAACAGGTTCTCTTGAAGGGCCTCCATTGTAAGAAATAAAGTTTTCATCAATTTGATTACTAACTTCTCTAACAAGATTATTGTCTTGGTCAAAAAATTTAATTGTTATTTCTTTATCAGCATCATCTTCATTTAGATTATAATAAACAACAACACCATTAGCTGGATTAACTCCTGTGAATGTTGATGTACCATCTGAATAATTAGAGTTAAGCTGACTGTACCAATTACCAATTGTTGAATTTTCAGGTTGATAAAGTTTAGTTTCTTTTGTATTATCTAGTTGTCTAACTAACCCCATATCATCAAGTATCCAGAATGATCTTCCTTGGGTTGCAATGATTAAATCATCATGTTTTATCATTAAATCTGTTATAGCTAATACAGGCATATTAAAATTAAATTTTTCCCAGTATTCACCATCATTAAAAGAAATATATACTCCTAATTCTGTACCCGCAACTAATAGTCCTTTTCTTTTCTCATCTTCTCTTACTACTCTAGTATATGCTCCATATGGAATATTTCCTGTTATCTCTTTCCAAGATTCTCCATAATTTGTAGACTTATATAGGCCAGGTGATTTATCATTAAATTTATATCTAGTAGTTGCAATAAATACTGTTTCCTTATCATGAGGAGATATATCAATTGCATTAATTATTGTTTCTGGAAGACCTTTTGGTGTTATATTCTTCCATGATTTACCTCCGTCTTGAGTTATATACACTAATCCATCATCAGAACCTGTATAGATAGTTTTAGGCTCGTGAGGAGATTCCGCAACATAACTTATCGTTCCATAGTTTTCTGCACCTACTGCCTCATTAGTTAAAGGACCTCCACCATTTCCTTGCTTTTCATCTTCATCCATCGTTAAATCTGGTGATATAACTTCCCATGACTTACCTAGGTCATTTGTTTTAAAAAGATGCTGAGCAGCATGATAAAATGTATTTGGTTCATGTTTAGACCATATTATTGGTGCATTCCAGTTAAATCTATACTTCATATCTCTTGCTGCTTTACCAATATAATTTATTGGCTCTATCATTACCTTTTTTCTAGCCTTTGCTTTTGTATCGTATATGTTTACACTTCCAAGGTAGCTTCCCCCCATCACTAATGTTGGGTTGTTAGGGTCAAAAGCTAAAAAGGCACTTTCTCCTCCAGCAGTTGAAGACCAGTCACTTTCAGAAATTCCTCCTCCTGATCCAATACTCGCTATTCTTACAGTAGAATTATCTTGTTGACCACCATATAGGTTATATGGAAATAAATTATCAACATTAACTCTATAGAACTGTGCTGTTGGCATATTATTTATACTAGACCAAGATTCACCATTATCAAATGTAATTTCTCCACCTCCATCATCAGATATAATCATATTCTTTGAATTATTAGGATTTATCCACAAGTCATGGTAATCACCATGGCCACTATAAATTCTTTCCCATGTTTTTCCTCCATCAATTGATCTAAAAGCTCTTGCACTTAGAACATATACTGTATTCTCATCATTAGGATCTGTAAAAACTTCTATATAATACCATGATCTTGATGTTAATTCAGCATACTTGCTAATTCTTGACCAGCTTTCACCGGCATTATTAGATACAAACAATCCTCCTAGTCTTTTATTAGAATCACTTTCAGCTAAAAGATATACCTTATTTGAATTAGCTCTAGAAACAGATATAGCCATTTTACCTAATTCATCAGGTAGCCCGTTTTCTATTTTAAACCAGTTTTCTCCAGCATCGATTGACTTATAAACTCCGCTTCCTTCTCCACCACTAACAACCTTCCATGGAAACCTTTGATGTTCCCAAAGAGTGGCATAAAGAACCTTTGGATTATTAAAATCAATAGAAAGTTCTGATGCTCCACTTAATTCGTTTACAAAAAGAACATTTTTCCATGAAGCAGGTTGCTCTGCAGCATCAGTTGCCTTGGGCGCCTCGGCCTCGGTTGCGGG
>JACKQG010002059.1_pt1 | contig 26810 bp, 44 predicted proteins | sample 8237621 | NCBI WGS metagenome assembly JACKQG01 (sample SAMN15677084, study PRJNA649215) | marine metagenome | biome: marine; feature: Black Sea; material: saline water; isolation source: suspended particulate matter (SPM) from the Black Sea western gyre | collected 2013-06-09/2013-06-10 | depth... | reverse complement strand
TGCACATAGTAATAAAAGCGTTTCAAGATTTAGAAACTAATGAATATATAATGGAGGGAGGAACAGGCTTTAATACCAATAGTGGTTATGTATATATAGCATTAGAAAATGGGGTAACTCTGGCATCTTGCTTTGGACAAAGTGTGGACTATATTATCAATGATTTTGAAACAGGAGAAGAATATTTTTGTGATACTTACGAGGAAGCCCAAACTAAACAAACAGAATTATACAAAGATGAAAAAACCAAATAAAGATATAAGAATCCTTGACACAGGAGTAGTATGTGTTGAAACAACAGATATTAAAGGCAATCATAAAATAGAAACTTATACTATGAAAGAATACATAACCTTAACAAATAAAAGAATTAAACAACAGGAGAAATTCGATAGACTCATGAGAAATACTTTAATAATTTGTTGCATGTTATTAGTATTTTGTTTACTGTTGTTCCTTAATGGCAACACAATATAAATATATGAAAGCACAAAGTTGGTGTTTAAAAAATAATATTAAGATTTATGTTGAGCCTATAGCTAAAGGAAGAAACCCTAATCTCAAAATAGTAATAAATAATAAAGGAAAAATAATTAAAGGAGAAAAAACATATACCCAAGATAATAAGGTAAGCAAAGTCATTTATAATCTTTACTTACATTTATATGATAAATTTCATTAGTTTGTAATTTAGTTTGTTTAGTCAAAAAGAGTCGTGTTATACAATATGGCTCTTTTTTTGTTTATAATAAAAGAAGTATATGCAAATAAAGACTTTACGAGATGTTTCTTTAAGAAACTATCAAACCCTCCAGCAAATCAAAAACCCTTCAAATGAGGATGTTTTAACTACTTTATTTGAGTATTCAATAGAAGAAATTAGAGAGATGAAGCAAAAAGATTTAGATGCTTTAGCTATACATATTAAATCTCTATTTGATAAAGAGAATGATTTATGTAATATTTTACAAATCAACGATACAGAATTTGGGTTTATTCCTAAGCTAGATGATATTACTTATGGAGAGAATACAGATGTGAGTAGTTATATTAATGATTGGGAAACAATGCACAAAGCCATGGCAGTTTTATATAGACCTATTACTGCAAAAATGGGTAATAGATATTCTATTGCAAAATATGAGGGTACAGATAAATACGCTGAGTTAATGAAAGATGCTCCTTTAGATGTTGTATTAAGTATGATTGTTTTTTTTTACAATTTAACCAACGAGTTACTAAATTGTATCCCGAGTTATTTACAGAAAACGACGCTGAAGAAAGAACTCCTAGCTCATACTTCCAAAGAAAATGGGGAAGATATAGCGAACTTTACACTCTCGCTCAAGGGGATTTGCGAAGATTTAACGAAGTTACAGAACTATCCTTATTTAGATGTCTAACCTATTTAACATATACAAAAGAACAAGCAGATGCTGAACGAACATATTTAAAAAGTAAAATAAAAAAATAAATGCAAGGATTTTATAATGTAACCGAAAAGATACAAGAAGCTCTACAAGATGAGCCTTTTGTTAATACAGTAACTTACGGAGATATATTTGATGTTGATTTAAAAAAACAGACCATATTTCCTCTATCTCATTTCATGGTATCTAACGCTACTTTAGATGGCAATATTTGGCAATTCGATTTTGACTTGCTTTGTATGGATTTAGTAGATGAAACTAAAAACTATCCTGAGGCTACAACTGACCCTACAAGACAAAACGAAAACTTTAGAACATTAAATAATGAGCAAGATGTTCTGAATACTCAATTAGCAGTAGCCAACAGAGTACTTGAGTTATTAAGGCGTGGAGATTTATATTCCGATTTATATCAATTAGTAGGACAACCAACTTGCCAACCTTTTATGGATAGATTTGAAAATAAATTAGCTGGGTGGACTGTGAGTTTTTCTGTTAATATTCCTAATGATATGACTATCTGTTAGTATGAGAAGTATAAGCGATGAATTAAGATTATTTGCTGCTAAGGTAATTAGAGATGCAAGGAACAATATCCGAAAAGATTTTAGAAATCCCTCAGGCGATTTAGCTAGTAGTATGACATCAGGGGTAAATATTACTAAAGATGATACTACTTTAATTTTCTGGATGAATGAATACGGAATTTTCAAAGACGCAGGAGTTTTTGGAGCTATGAAATCTTCGACAAAGAAAATGGAATGGGCAACAAAAAACATTAGACAAAAAGGTAAAGATGTTGATTCTGTTTTTTTTACTGATACCATTAAAAGATTCTCTTATAAAAGTAAAGCACCTAAGATGGAAAGCCTAATGCCTTACATACAAAGAAACAATATTAGATTTCGTACACCGAAAGGACAAAAAGGAGGAGGACAATATAGAAAAGGTGGTTACCAAACAATAGCTTATTGGATGGCTCAAAGAATATATGCTCAAGGACAAGCTCCTACTTTATTTTTTACAAGACCATTTTTAAAATACTTTACAGGATTGCCTGATGAGGTGGCGGGAAATTATGCATCACAAATAGAAGAAATATTAAAACAAAAACTAGAACAAAATGGCTAAAATAAATGTAAGAAGCCCTTACTTCGTAAACCTTTCGACAACTAACTTAACAAGTGCGAAATTAGAAGTATTAATATATACAGGAGCTGCTAATACGACTTGGGTAGGAAGCCCTCAGTACACTTTAGAAGCAACAGCAATAGATGACAAAGTATCTTTTGAAATAGCTGAACTAATCAAAGATTATATACCTGCATTGTTAGGAGGAACAAGCACAGAATTCTATACTACAGTTTATGTAGATTACCAAGTAACAGAATCTATATCTTCTGTAGCTCAAACACCTACACAAACTTATGGATTAAGAGCTTTTTATGGTTATGGATATTTTCAAGATGAAGCAAATCCTCAGTTAGATGTTATGGCTTTACAATCTAACACAACAATAATTAAAAACGCAGATGGAACAGTTACTATTCCTATTGATAATGAAAACATAACTACCTTTACTTATTTACTTAATTCAGTTGTAGTTTATACTTATAGCTATGTAGGTGGATTAAAAATAGAAGACCAGATAGTTTATTTAACTAACACCACTTTAGGTGTTCCTTATGATGTTGATGAAGCACAAGTTACTGATGGAGTAGATATAACAACTATTACTATTAAAGAAAAAGAAGAATGTAAATATACTCCTTATATGCTAACCTTTATTAATAAGTTTGGAGCATACCAAGAGATATGGTTTTTTAAGAACTCTCAGCTTATGATGGGAACAACTAAGACAAGTTACAAAAGTAATATATTAACTAATGGAAGCTATAAGTTATACGACCCACAGGTTAAATTATTATCTAAAAATGGTAACCAAGAATTAACATTAACTAGCGATTATTATCCTGAGGCTTATAACGAGATATTTAGACAATTATTTTTAAGCGAGAAAGTCTGGATTGAATATGAGGGGAATTCCTTAGGGGTTAATATTGAAAATAGAAGTATAAAATATCAAACTACTTTAACCGAAAAGCTTATCAGCTACACAATAGATGTTTCATTTGCTTTTGATACTATAAATAATATTAGATAAATGGATTTAGCTTTATATATTGATAATACAAGATTAGATTTATTTAAAGATGAATCAGTTACGATTAATGATGTGATACAAGATATTAAAGATATTAGTAAAGTCTTTGCTCCTTATACTCAGCAGTTTAGTGTTCCAGCTTCTTCAACTAACAATAAGATATTTAAGCATTATTATGATTTTGACATCATACAAGGTTTTGATGCTAGATTTAGAGTTGCTGCATCAATTAAATTAAATGGTGCTGATTGGAAGACAGGAAAAATCCAACTGACTGGGGTAAAACTCAAAAACAACGCTCCTAACAGCTATAAGCTCGTGTTTTATGGCAATACTTCTGATTTGAATGAAATATTCTCAGGACAACAATTAAGCTCTTTATTTCCTTTAAATGCTTATGACATGAGTTCTACTACTACAGATATTCAATACGCCTTTCAAAGTGGCTTAACCTCAACAGGTGTTACAGCTATTGATTTAGCAAATAGAAATGTAGTTGTTCCTTTAATTACTTTACAGAATTACTATCAATATGTTACCTCTACAATATCTACTCCTAACCTCTATGATGTTAGTTTTAGTGATTTACAAAAAGAATTAAAACCAGCTATCAAAGTTAAAAGAATAATTGAAGCTATACAGACCCAATACGATATTGAATTCAACATGGTAAATGAGGGAACTATTGTTTCTTTCTTTGGTTGTGATATGTTTGAAGAATTATACTTATGGTTACATAGAGAAAAGACAGCATATACAGACCCTTCAGACACTACTAAGTATTATGGCATCAATTATAATTTAAGAGCTAAAAAACTAACTCTAAGCGATTATACATATATAGGAGGAAGTGGAGATGTATTAACAGTAGGTACTTTAGTTGTATCTCAAGGAGAAAGCTATTCTTTGAGGTTTAGATTTGTTAAGTCAGGGTTTGGCTCAGGTACACCCATTGAATTAATTGTAAGAGATAAGAATACAAATGAATTGCTGTTTAGTAAAAAAACAGTAACAGTTGCTTCTCCAACACCTACTAATATTACTCTGCTTAATTTAACAAGTGGAACATTAAAAGAAAGAATATACGATTTAGAAATAAGATTTAATAACAATACAGGTGTTCCTGTTTCTTTTCAAGCACAAAGCACCTATCCAAGTGCTTATGGATTAGAAATAGATAAAACAGTAAACGCCACAACTACACAGCATTTTTATGGAAATGCAGCATTTACGATGGCAGGAGAAGTTTACATACAAGACTACTTACCTAAAATGAAAATAATTGATTTCTTAGCTGGATTATTTAAAACCTTTAATCTAACAGCTTATACTCTACCAGGGTCAGATAAAATATATGTTCAAACTTTTGATGACTTCATGACACAAGGAACAACTAGAGATATTACAAATTATGTAAACACAAGTAAGAAAGCAGTAAACAGACCTATTCCTTATTCTCAAATAGATTTCACTTATGGAGAAGCAGTAACTAATTCTTCTTTAAGATTCTTAAATAGTTTTGGTCAGCAATTTGGTAACCTTAATTATTCAGCTCCTGATGATTTTCAAGGACAAGCCTTTAATCTTAAAGTACCTTTCCAACATAGTGTATTAATTAATCCTAATCAATCAGATAATATATATGCGTGGTGGTGTGATGCAGAGGGTAAAACTACATTAGGAAACCCTTACTTGTTTTTTAATCATGTTAAAGATGCAACAGCAAATCCGATTACTGCTGCTAGTTGGACTCAGTATATGTGTCCATCAAATGTTACAGATGATGAAAACCATACTTTAAATTTTGGAGCTGAGTACGATGAATTAAATGGAGAAGTAAATACAAATAGTTTATTCTCTAGGTTTTATACTCAGTATATTGTTCAGCTTTTTGAAGAACAAGGAAGAATAATACAAATAGAAGCCTACCTACCATTAGATATATTATTAAGCTACACATTAAATGATACGATAAGAATAGCAGGTAGAGATTACTATATAAATAAAATTAAAACAAATCTATTAACTAAAAAAGCGACATTAGAATTAATTACAAAAACTAATTCTTATACAGCAAGTGTATTAACATGATAGTATTAAAATTATTAGCCTTAGATGATTTTGTAGGGCAAACAGAAAATATAGAAGTAGCAAAAGGAAGATACAAATTACCTCAAAGTATAAAAGAGGGATATAAATTATATAAAAGAGAAATGTTATGGCAAGTCAAGGACCAACAAAAGTAATAACTGTAACTGCTGATGTTAAGTCAGCAATAAAAAATCTAAAGAAATTAGATAGCGTAGTTGAAGAACTACAAGAAGATGTATGGGAGGGAGAGAGAGCCCTTAATACTTGGAAAAATCAGATGGCAAAAACTAGTAAGCCTACAGCAGAAATGCATAACAAATTAAGGCAATTAAATCGTATTCTTGCCGATACTAAACAAAGATTAAAAGAAGCTAAGATTGAGCAAAAACTAGCTAATAATGAATTAAAAAAAGCTAAAGAAAATTCAACTGAATTATCAGGAGCAACAAAAATGCTTGATAAAGCCACAGGTGGAATGGTTACAAGATTAAAAGGCTCTATTACTGCATTTAAAGGATTAATCAAAGGAGCAAGATTAACAACGGTTGCAATGTTGGCTATACCGATAGTTCCTTTAATTGTTGCCTTAACTAGTTTAACAGCTATGTTTAAATCAAGTGAAGAAGGACAAGAGAGATGGGAGAGAGGAATGGCTATGGTTGGTGCAATAGTCAAGGTGGTTATTGATTTATTCGCAGATTTAGGAGATTTAGTGTTTAAAGTATTTACAGGTCAATGGGATGAGTTAGGAGATGCCTTGGATAAAGTTCGAGATGGATTTAAAAATGTTGGCAAAGATATAGTTGAAGAAGCCAATGCCATGAATGAAGTTACTAAAATGCGACAGAAAGCTCATCATGTAGAAAGAGAATTATTAATAGAAAGAGCAGAAGCTAATCAAAAAATAAATGATATAAGATTAGAAGCAGAAAAGAGAGATAAATATTCTGCAGAAGAAAGGGTTAAAATGCTTAAACAAGCACAAAAACTTGAGGAAGATATAACCAATAAAGAGATTGAGAATAAAGAAAGGTTAGTTGATGCTCAGAAAATGGAAATGAAGCAAGGTAAAAATTCTAGAGAAGATAAAGATAAACTTGCAGAATTAGAAAAAGAATTAATTGACTTAGATACTAAAAGATTAAGAGGTCAAAGATTACTTCAAACACAAATAACAACTGCTCAAAATCAAGAAATAGCAGAAAAAAAAGAAAAGAATAAAGAAATTGAAAGGCTAGAAGAAGAGCATCAAAATAATTTAAAACAAATAAAAGGGTTTACAATTATAGATGAAGAACAAAAAAGACAAGCGCAAAGAGATGCTTTAAAGTTAGAATATGAAACTTTGATGCAACTTGCAAAAGATGATAAAGATGCGCAATTTGATTTAGAATTTGCATATTTAGAAAAATTAAGCATTTTACAAAAAGGATTCGATGATGCTGATATAGCAGCAGCAAAAGAAAAATCTGATAAAGAAATTGAAAAGAAAAAAGAACTATTACAAGGATTTGAAGATTTTAAAAAATCTTTAAGACAAGCAGAAGCTAATACTCAAGAAGAAAAATTTGCATTAGAATTAGAAAAGATTGATGAAGAATTTGCCACACTACAAGAAAGAGCATTAGAACAAAGAGAATTAGGATTAGTTTCTGAACAAGAGTGGTTTGATTATATAGCTCAAATTGATGAAGCTAACGAGATAGCAATAACTGAAGCTGATGATAAACATCAAAAAATAAGAGCCGACCAACAAAAGAAAGCTGATGAGAAAATTTTAGATGATAAGATTAAAGGAATGCGTGTAGAGGAAAATCTTAGACAAGAGAAAATGGCACAAGCTCATAACTTCTTTCAAGGTATGCAAGCCCTTTCAGAATTAGCAGGAAAGAAAGGAAAAGCATTTGCTATAGCTCAAATTGTAGTAGAACAAGTATCTTCTGTTTCTAGGATTATCTCAAACCTAGGAATAGCAAACATTAAAGCAGTTGCAGCATCAACAACCACAGCAGGACAACCCATGGTGGCGATTAATACAGTAATGGCAGCAGCAAATATTGCAAAAGGATTAGCCTCGGCAAAGAAAGCAATATCTGGTTTGAAATCTAATAAGAAATCTGTTAGTGGAAGTGCAGGAGCAGCAGCAACAGGAGGAGGGAGAAGCGTAGCAAGTACTGGAGGAGCTGAAACCTCAACAGCGTTAGCTCAACAACCTACTTTTAGTACAGTTGGGCAAAGTGGAACAAATCAAATTGCAGAAGCATTAGGACAAGGACAACCTCCTGTACAAGCTTATGTAGTTGCTCAAGATGTTACCACAGCACAAAGTTTAGAGAATAATATTATTTCTAGTGCTTCAATAGGCTAAATTACAACAATAGTTTTCAAAATAAGTTTTTAATAAAAGACTGATGGATATTATAGAGTTAGTTATTAATGAAGAAGAAGAATTATCTGGGATAGATGCAATATCAGTTGTAGAATCTCCAGCTATTGAAGAAGACTTCATCGCATTAAAAAAACAACATGAATTAAAGTTAGCAGAAGTTGATGCTGAAAAGCGAATTTTAATGGGTGCAGCACTTGTTCCTGATAAACCAATTTATCGACGAAATGGAGAGCATGAGTTTTATATTTATTTTTCAAAAGATACTATAAACAAAGCTTCTCAATTATTTCTTAAAAAAGGAAAACAAAGCAAAGCAACATTAGAACATACAGAAACATATTTATCTGGAATGACAGTAGTAGAGAGTTGGATTGTAGAAGATAAAAAACAAGACAAGTCTGCAAAATATGGATTTGATGTTCCTGTAGGAACTTGGATGGTATCAATGAAAGTAGACAATGATGAAGTTTGGGACAAAGTAAAATTAGGAGAGATAAAAGGATTTTCAATAGAAGGCTTTTTTGCTGATAAACTTGAAAAGAAACAAGACCCTAAATTAACTGAAGAACAAAAACTAATAAAACAAATACTAGATGTCTTACAATAGAGATAATGCAACCGTAAGCCGAACAAGTCCTGTCGGTGGAAATAGAGGTTGCTTATGCCCTGACAGATTAACTTACGATAGCAAATGCTGTAATGGAAATTTAATCAATCAAGGAGTAGGAAATTTAAAAGGACAAAACGGATAAAAAAATGGCAGAAAGAACAAATACATATTGTCGCTCATCAGTAGCATTGTACACTAACCTTTCAGGAATGTATGCTTTATAAAATTACAACAATAAGTTATTAAAATAGTTTTTAATAAAAGGTCTAATAATAAAAAGATAAAAAATGAGTGCAAACGCAAAGTTAAACAAAATCAAAGCCCTTCTAGGATTAGAAGTTAGTTTTGAAACAAAAAAACTTGAAAATGGCACTACTTTTGAAAGCGAGAAGTTTGAGAATGGTAGTGAAGTTTTCATCTTAACTGAAGATGAGAAAATTCCTGTTCCTGTTGGTCAATATACCATGGAAGATGGAACAACTCTAACTGTTCAAAAAGAGGGGGTTATTTCTACTCTTGGAGAAGATAGAGGTAAAGATGATGATGAAGCAGCAGTTGATGACTGGGAGGGTATGGAAAAGCGTATCAAAAACCTAGAAGATGCTGTAGCTGATTTAAAAAGAGATAAAGAAAATAAAATAGAAGATGCTGAAGAAATAGAGGAAGAAGTAGAAGAAGAAGTAGAAGCTTCAAATACTTTAAAATCTAGAACAGTTAAAGAAGAATTTAACGCAGTTCAACCTTTCAAACATTCGCCTGAAAAAGAAGCTAAACAAAAGCTGACTAAGTATGGGCAAAACAGAAGAATGACTACTCAAGACAGGGTATTCAATCAATTATTTAATAGTTAAAAAATAAAATTATGTCAAATAGAAAAGTAGATTTAGCAACTACCGTTACAATTACAACTAGCTATAATGGAGAGTTTTCCGGGAAGTATATCTCTGCAGCTCTTTTAAACTCAAGCACTATCGCAGATGGTGGAGTTACTGTTATGCCAAATGTAAAATACAGGTCAGTTGTACAAAATGTAGAAACTGGAGATTTAATCGCAGACGGAGCTTGTGATTTTGATGCTACTAGTTCAGTAACATTAACAGAGAGAGTAATTATGCCTGAGGAATTTCAGGTAAACTTACAACTTTGTAAAAAAGATTTCGTGGATACTTGGGATGCTATACAAATGGGTTATTCAGCTCACGATGTATTACCTAGGTCTTTTGCAGATTATTTAATTGCTTATGTAGCAGCTAAAGTTGCATCAACCAACGAAACAACCTTATGGTCAGGTACTACTGCAACAGCAGGAGAATATGACGGATATGAAACATTATTAGCAGCAGTTGGGTCTGGAGCAGTTCCAGTTGTAGGTGTAGCTTTAACATCAGCAAATATTATTACACAGCTTGAAAGAGTTGTAAATGCTATTCCTAACGCACTTTACGGAAAAGAAGATTTAAAAATCTATATTCCGAATTCAGCAGCTAAACTTTATATCAATGCTCTAGGTGGCTTTGTAGCTACAATAGGAGCTCAAGGTGTAGATAACAAAGGTACAATGTGGTATAACAACGGGAGTTTATCTTTCGGTGGTGTTCCTATCTTTGTTGCACCAGGTATGACAGATGATGTTATGATAGCAGCAGAATCAAGTAACCTGTTCTTCGGTACAGGCTTGATGTCAGATTACAATGAAGTAAAAGTTTTAGATATGAGTCCAATTGACGGAAGTCAAAATGTAAGAATCGTAATGAGGTTTACAGCAGCAGCTCAGTTTGGAATTGGGTCTGATATTGTACTTTATTCTTAATATTAATTAGAGAGGGTAGGTAAAACTACCCTCCCTTACTTTAAAACAAAAAAAAATGGCCTGTGACTTAGAATTAGGGAGAAAAGAACCCTGTAAAGATGTAGTTGGTGGGATTACAGCAATGTATTTCATTAATTATACTAGTGGACTATTAACTTCAGCGACTTTTGATGCTGCTGAACAGATAACTGCTTTCGATTCAGCATTAACTTTATATGAGTATGATGTTAAAGGAGCAAATGGATTAGAAGAAGCTAATGAAAACTCTAGAGAGAATGGAACGAGTTTTTGGACTCAAACCATAACAGCACAATTAAAAAAATTATCTAAAGAATTCAGAAAAGAACTTAAGTTAATGACTTATGGTAGACCTCAGGTAATTGTAAAAGATTATAATGGTAATTTCTTAATGTGTGGAATTGAAAATGGTGTAGAAGTTTCTGTTAGCCCTCAAACTGGAGCTGCAATGGGAGATTTATCAGGATATGTCATAAGTGGCGTAGGTACTGAAAAGACTCCAGCTTATTTTGTAGACCCGTCCATTATAAATGATACAACTAATACAATAGTTGTAGTGGGAACTAATAGTTAATCAATAGATTAAATTAGTTTAATAAGAATTGCCTACACTTTGTGTGGGCTTTTTTTATAACAAAAACTTAAAAATTTAGTTATTAATAAAAGAGATAATGATAACTGTAACTCCAACAGCAACACAAACTTTTTCTTGTATTCCTCGCACTTATAATAATGCAGGAGATTATACTTTAACGGATGTTATTGTTACCGACCAAGACACTAACAAGTCTTATAACATAAGTATTACTACTGCTACGGAAGTTAAATACTATTTAGATATAACATTAACCTTTCCTAATGATAGTTATGGAAATCTTATTTTAAATGAAGGAACATTTTATACTTTAGAGGGTTTGAAAGGCACAGATACTAAATACAGAGATATATTATTTTGTACAAGTCAAACTTTATCAGATTACTCTATTCAAACAGATACTTCAGGCGACCCCATTTATACAGAAAACTCAACTACTAACGAATATGTTGTTATATAATGAAAAAGAATGATTTTTTTATAACTAATCTAGCTGCTTATACTTCTCCAGAGATATTAGAGGTAACCGGCAAGGATTGGGTGGCTTATGGATTAGATAATGACTATTTTAATTATCTTATAAATTTATACTTAAACTCTACTTCTAATAATTCAATTATCAATGGAATTGTAAATATGATTTATGGTAGAGGATTATCAGCTTTAAATGCCGATAGAAAACCAGATGGATATGCTCAAATGATGTCTTTATTTAAGAAATCAGATGTTAGAAGATTTATTAAAGATAGAAAGATGCTAGGAATGGCTGCATTTCAATTAGTTTATCAAGGTGGTAGAGTAGTAAAAGTAGAGCATTTTCCTATGGAAACTTTAAGAGCTGAAAAATGTAATGATGAGGGCGAGATAGAGGGTTGGTATTATGCTTCAGATTGGAGTAAAGTAAACGCTAGTACTAAACCTGATAGAATACCAGCATTTGGATATGGAAATCAAAAAAATGGTATTGAATTATATGTCTTGAAACCTTATATGCCTGGACACTATTATTACACGCCTGTAGATTATGTTGGAGCTTTACCTTACGCAAAACTAGAAGATGAGATTGGCGATTATTTAATAAATGATTGTATAAATAACTTCTCAGGCACGAAAGTAGTTAATTTTAATAATGGTGTACCTGACCCTGAAAAGATGCAACAAGTAAAATCTGATGTATTAGGAAAACTAACAGGAAGTAGAGGAGAAAAAGTTATCGTAGCCTTTAATGATAATTCTGAAAGCAAAACAACAGTTGATGATATTCCTTTAAATGATGCTCCTGAGCATTACAGATATTTAGCTGAAGAATGTTTTAGAAAATTAATCGTAGGACATAGAGTAACAAGCCCTATGTTATTAGGAATTAGAGAGGGGAGCGATGGTCTTGGAAACAATGCAGATGAAATTAAAAACGCTACTCTATTAATGGATAATATTGTTATAAAATGCTATCAAGATGAAATAATTGATTGTATTGATACGATTTTAGCTATTAATGATATAAGCTTAGAGGTGTACTTCAAAACACTTAAACCATTATCATTTGTAGATGATATTATTGATGAAGCAGACATAGATGATGATGTAAAAGAAGAAGAAACAGGAATTAAGATGTCTTCACAGCTCGATAATGAGCGTGGAGAAGCCATTTTAAAGGCCTTAGAGGGCGAAACTATAGATGATGAATGGGAGATAGTAGATGAGAGGTTATTCGATTATAACAACAGCTCTACGCAAGAATGGGCAAACGCTAGTATTACTGATATTGAACTAGGAACTATTGAAAAGATTAAAACTTTACTTACTCCAATGGTAAATGTAGGTCCGATTGCAGCAAAACCTAATGGATTTAGTTATTTGGATAGCAAAAACTATAAGATAAGATATAAATATTATCAAGCTTCTCATGAGCCTACAATTCAAAAAGGAAAAGAAACATACGAAACAAGACCATTCTGTAAAAATATGATGGAGTTAAGCAATAACAAAGTAGTTTATAGAATTGAAGATATTGATTGGGCAAGTCAAAAAGGAGTTAATGAAAGCTTTGGTCATAAACAGAAACCTTACGATTTATTTAGATACAAAGGTGGATGTTACTGCAGACACGCTTGGAAAGAAGTGCTTTATAGAAGAAAAAAAGGAGCTAAAGTTTCAGAGGCTTTAATCAATTATAGAGAAACAGGTTATATTCCTCCTAGTTATAGACGGAGTCCATGGGGAAGTGCTCAAGCAAAAGAAGCTCCACAAGATATGATAGGACACGCAAGTATTAAATACAGAGATTTATATATATAATGGCTAAAGCACTATTCATAACGACAAAAGATTTAAAGAGATATTCTGTATTAAACGGAAATATAGACCCTGATAAACTAACTTATTGGGTTGAGATTGCTCAAGATACGGAAATACAAAATTATTTAGGTACAAAATTACTTGAAAAATTACAAGATTTAATACTTGCAGGAACAATTGGAAACCCTGCAAATGTAGCTTACAAAACACTACTTGAAACTTATGTTAAACCAATGACTATTTACTGGGCATTGACTTTATATATGCCTTTTGCAGCGTACACAGTTGCTAATGGTGGTGTATATAAGCATACAAGTGAAAGTTCTATTTCTGTGGATAAAGAAGAAGTAGATTATTTAGCTAATAAATATAGAGATATTGCTCAGTTTTATACTAATACTTTTATTGATTTTATGGTTTATAATCAAACAACCTATCCAGAGTATACAGCTAATACAGATAATGACACATATCCTGACCAAGGAGGAGCTGATTTTGGTGGTTGGGCTTTATGATATATAAAATAAAAGAAAAATATATTGTTAAATTAAAGCAATATTTAGAAAGAAAAAAGAATGTGGACACAAACGAACACGCTAAACGTAGAAATAAATTATGAGTATAACAGCGAACACAGCAAATTGGGGATTATATTATAGTTATTCTTGGTGGGGAACTGCGCAGAATGATGTAGAATGGGGAGATGATTATTATGTTTCTTATTTGCAATCAGATTTAAGACGTAGAGTTTCAACGTATGAGAACAACACAATGACCATACAACTATTAGAAAACTTAGAAGATTAAGATATGAGTTTACTACAAAAAGCATCCATAATAACCACACCTACAGCTTATGCTGAGGACTACTTATATTCTATAAAACCTGCTAAAGTTACATTTAATAGTGTAACATCATTTGCTAACGGGACAACATACCCTTTAACAACATTTATATCTTCAGGAAACGATATTACAAGTGGTATCGTAAGTTCTGCTTTTGGTGGTTGTGTTTCAAGTGCTATTACACTAAAGAAAAACCAAAAGGTAAAAGTTACATTTGACTATACACAAAATAGTGGAAATGAATTAAGAGTTTTATTTAGTGGTGTAGTTACTGGAGCAGGTACAGTAATAAGTGACTTAACAACCATAAACGCTACAGGTACATTTGATTATACATTTACTATAACAAGCGACACAACAGGTTACTTACAATTAGGTACAGGTAATTCAGGACACTCTATAAATTTTTCTGCTTTAAATATAAGAGCAGAGGTTTTATCATTAGCCGACTTTGACTTTGACAGAAACTCAACAGGAACAAGAGTCAATGAAGATTATTTAATAGAAGATGTGCCTTATAATTTGTTAACTTATTCACAAGCATTTCACACAACTTGGTCGAACACTAACAGTTCAGAATCATTAGACACAAGTGTTTTAGCACCTGATGGTACAGCTACATCTGTAAAATTACAAGCAAATGCAGGAACACATTTTAGCTTTATAACTCAGACATTAACAATGTCAGGACAAATTTCATTTTCTGTTTTTATGAAAAAAGGTACTGCAACTACAGCAAGTATGTTTTTAACTGAGGGAGGAAATTTAGGGTTAACTGCTAATCTTGAAAATGGAACTATTACAAGTGTTACAGGCTCTAATATGGTAGGTACAGTAGAATCAGCAGGTAACGGTTGGTATAGGTTTGAAATTAAACATACATCAGGAGATGATTTAGATAATAGTGTAAGAATAGGTGTAGAGGGTGGTAGTTTAGGAAGTGTTACATACGCAGGAACAGAAAACATTTATATATGGGGTGCGCAAATAACAAAAGGCGATAAAAAACCATATCTAAAAACAACAGACAGATTAGACATACCAAGATTAGATTATACTAATGGTACTGCAAGTATCAAACTTGAACCACAGTCCACAAATCTTATAACGTATTCAGAAGATTTTAGTCAGTGGACAGCTTCTAGTTTGACAGTTACAGATAATAGTGCAATAAGTCCAGACGGAACATTAAACGCATCTAAATTAACAGCTGTTTCTGGAAGTGCTACTAAAAGAATACAATTAACTAGTTTACCAACATCATCTGTCGACAGAAGTTATTCTATATTTGTTAAAACGGATAATATTAATGCAATGCAACTTTTGCATAGTGGAGATTTACAAGGTTTTGCAAGATTTGATTTAGTAAACTATACAGTCGGTAGTGTTGGAAGTAAAACAACTGCAACAATTGAAAATTATGGCAATGGTTGGTATAGGTGTACTGCTATTTTTGATTCTACTAATGCATTTGGCTCAAGTTTGTATGTGTATATTAGTGATAGCGCAACAGGTACTTATGGAGGAGGAAGTTCTCAAGTTGGGGATTTATTCATATATGGAGCTCAATATGAAGCTGGTTCTTACCCAACATCATACATTCCTACTAATGGAACAACTATTACAAGAGCAGCAGAAACATTAAACAACGCAGCTAATAGCGACTTAATAAATTCAACAGAGGGTGTGTTATATGTAGAAGCTCTTTTGAAAGATACAGGTACTTTTAAAACAGCAGCTCGTATAACTGCAGCTGATATAAGCACAAGTGATGGATTGTGGATATATTTTAGAAGTGATAATAAAATACAAAGTGTTTTAAGAGTTGGTGGTGTTGACCAAACGGGTATTTTATCAGATGTTCAAACGACAGATGAATATTATAAAGTAGCTTTTAAATTTAAACAAAATGATTTTAGTTTATTCGTAAATGGAATTGAAGTAGCAACAGATACAAGCGGAAATACATTTTCGGCAGATACTTTGTCAAAATTAGGTTTTGTTTTAGGCACAAGTACAAACCCATTTATTGGAAACGTTAAATGCCTTGCAGTATTTAAAGAAGCTCTTACTGACTTAGAATTAGAGAAACTAACAGGCTACAACAACCACGAACTATATTTAAATTATTATAATAGATTAAGCTATTTAGGTTTAGTAGAAGAATACAATGTAGAATCCGATATAAACAATTATATATTATGATACCAAGTTTATTACAAATACCAAGTGCTGTAAGCGATTCTAAGCTATATTCAGTTTTACCTAATAATGGTAAAGGCGATTTCCAATTCGACAGAAGTACAGGCGCAACAAGAATCAACCGAGATGGCTTAATAGAAGAAGTAGGGTATTTCTCAAGTGAGTTAGTACAAAACGGAAACTTTAGTGAATTAGGAAGCGAGTTAATAGTAAACGGAGATTTTGCTACAGATAGTGATTGGACTAAAGGTACAGGAACAACAATATCTGATGGCAACGCTAACTTTGTAAACGCTACAGGAGTATCTTTATATCAAAATATAGGTACGCAAACAGGAACTGTAAAAGTCGAATTTACTGTTACTAATTACACAAGCGGAACTTTAAATGCATATAGCGGAGGTAATCAATCGGTAGGAGTTGTTAATGTATCTGCAAATGCATTAGGTACTTATACAGCTTATGTAGTTAGAACAGGAGGTAATAACAATATTATATTCGGTTCAAGCGATAGTTTTACAGGCTCAATAGACAACGTATCAGTAAAACAAGTTGACCCTAATGATAGATGGACTTTAGGAACAGATGTAGAATATGGTAACAGTTTTATAAAGATGAATAATTCTGCTGCCTTAGCAGGTGCGCAACAAACAAATGTAATAACTTCAGGTGTACAATGTAAAGTAACATTTACAGTACAAAATTATGTTAGTGGTACTGTTAACTTAAGACATCCTCTAAATCAAGATGTAACTGCAAATGGCACTTATGTTTTTGAGGGAGCAGCAAACGATACAAAAGTATTAATTAGAGGTAATGCAGTAACAAACAATTTTGAAGTAACAAACATAAGCGTAGTAGAAGTACAAGGCGATAGACCAAGATTAAGTTACGATATAACAAATGGAGTAGTAGAAGATAAACCACATTTACTTTTAGAGCCTAGTAGGACTAATAAATATTTATATAGTCAAGATTTTAGCGATGCTTATTGGACTAAAAGTGGTACAAGTGTAGTAAGTGGTTTTGCTTCTCCAGATGGAACTTTAAATGCTTTTAAATTAATTGGAGATGGAGCAAACTCAACCCATTTTTTAAGACGATATATAGCAACGACAGCATTAACTAATCACTCATTTTCATTTTTTGTCAAAAAAGGCGAAATAACTAAATTTGGAATACGAGAAGATGCTCAAACAGGAAACTATGTAAGTTTTGATTTAGAAACTAAAACAATAATTACCTCTGTTGTAATGACTTTAACTTATGAAGAAGTTGGCGATTATTTAAAAATAAAAATAGTAAGTCAAATAGGTAGTAATGGAACTGCAGGTTATGCTATTTATATGTTAGATGATGCTTATAGTGGTGGTGTTGTTAATGGCTCAAGAGTTATTCCTAATGGAAGTGGATTTTACATATTCGGAGCACAACTAGAAGCTGGAAGCTACGCTACTTCTTATATACCAACAAGTGGAAGTGCTGTAACAAGAGCTGCTGAAACTTGTAACAATTCTAAACCAAGTGTAAATAGTACAGAGGGTGTTTTGTATGCAGAAATAAGTGCTTTGGCTGATGATGGCACAAATAGAATTTTAGGTATTAGTAATGGTGGGGTTTTTAATAATTCTGTTTTATTAAGATTTTCAAGTGCATCAAATAGGATACAAGCACAAGTTAGATTAGGTGGTGTTTATCAATGCAGTTTAAATTATGATGTTACTGATGCTACTGAATTTAATAAAATTGCTTTCAAGTATAAACAGAATGATTTTAGTTTATTTGTAAATGGTATTGAAAGAGCAACGGACACAAGTGGTAATGTTGTTACAGGGTTAGATGTTTTAGACTTTGACATTTCAACAACAAATGAATTTTACGGAAAAGTAAAAGGTTTAGCAGTATATAACGAAGCATTAACAGATGCACAATTACAAACATTAACAACATAAGTAACAATTACACCTATAATAATAACAAGAGTAAATAATATAATAACCAATAGTTATAACCAAAAGTAAATAAATATGAAAATTTCAAAATATGAATTTGATGATGAAGCAAGCGCTTTATCTAAAATAGCAGCTTTACCTCATTCAACTGATGAAGATGGTAATTCACACCCTTCACATAAACACACTATTGTTAAGCTAGGACACATAGTTTTAGAACAAGGCGAATATGATGAAGAAGGAAACGAAACTAAAGCTCCAGTATTATCAGACAAATATTCTGTTGATGTACTATGGAAAGATTTAGAAGAAACTGATGAAGATGGCAATGTAACCATAGACCACCCTTCTGGATGGAAAACCTACGCTATTGATTTAGATGATGAAGGAGTGCATGGATTCTTCGGTTTGTCTTACCAAGATAATAAAATGTAATGAGTAAGAAAAAAGCAACAAAAGTAGTTGAAAAAGTAGTAAAACCAACTGTAGGTAAATATGTTTTTCCTAATGAAGAACAAGGTAGAAAATTACTAGAATGTGTTTCAAAAGATAATTTAATTGCTGTTTTAGGAAATAGAACTAGTGGGTTTTTAGTTGATATCTTATGGACAAATGGAGAATGCTGTGAAGAATGGGCAGAATACAGAATAGAATTAGAAACAGAGGGAATTCATAAGTTTAGAGATTATAGCTATTTAAAAAATAAAATATAATGCCAATACCAAAACCAAAAAAAGGGGAAAAACAAAAGGATTATATGATTAGATGTATTCCTATGCTATCACCTTATCACGATAAAGAACAAGCCATGGCAATATGTTACAAAACATATAGAGAAAAAAAATGAATAAACTAGCCAATATACAACACGATAAATTATTACATTTCTTCTATGGAACTTTAATCAGTTTTATTGGAATTGGATTATGTGGATTGTCAGGGTTATGGCTAACTGTATTAGCAGGAGCTTGGAAAGAATTAATATATGATTGGTGGCTAGGAAAAGGAAAACCTGATTTAATGGATTTCTTATGGACTATACTACCAGCATTAATGTTTATACTATTAGAATTATGGCAGAGTTAAACCCAGAAAGTAAATTTGCTCTTTCATTAAAAGAAATCGTAGGAGCAGTAATAGGATTAAGTTCTTTGTTTGGGGTTTATTTTACCTTACAGGCAAGTGTAGAAACAAATACTGCTGATATAACAATTTTAAAAGAAACTTCAATAAACCCTGTGGAATTCCAGTATAAAGATGAACTAGTACGCTCTACGATAAAAAGAGTAGAAGAAAAAACAGATGTCTTAGGAGAAGATGTGAAAGAAGTAAAATCACAACTAGATAAGATTGACCAAAGGCTTTATGAATTAAGCAGAAAATAAATGAGATTGCTAATACTAATATTGTTAGTTTCAAACTTGACTAATGCTCAAGTAAAGGATGATATTAGTGTAGTTCAGTTCTCTGCTGAATTTGTTAAAACAAATGAAATATCTTTAATTCCTTTTAGAGATTATAATACTGAAACTTTATATCTATCTAAAAATCAAAAAGCATTTCAAAAAGAAAATATAACTTCTCTACCAACTATTATATTATACAACGATGGAAAAGAGATAGTAAAAATAGAGGGAGGAATAAGTTTAAAACTTCCTGAAGATACAACAGAAACAATTAACAAACATATAAACATAATACTAGAATCAAGATTAAGTTACGATATAATAAATGGAAAATATAAGTAAACATATTACTTATGCAGAAGCCATACATTCTAACACAGCAAAGAGATTAGGGATTAAAAATATTCCTGATGCAAAGCAATTAGAAAATATGACAGCTTTAGCAGAAAACATATTTGAGCCTTTACGATTATGGGTTGGTGGACCTATAAAGGTAAATAGTTTCTTTAGGTCAGAAGATTTAAACAAAGCTATTGGAGGTGTAAATTCTAGTCAGCATTTATGTGAGATGGGAGCATCAGCTATTGATTTAGATGATGTATATGGATATCGTACCAATGCTGAAATGTTTGAATGGATTAAATTAAATTGCAACTTTGACCAACTTATTTGGGAGTTTGGAAACAAATCAAATCCTAATTGGATTCATGTCAGTTATATTGATGGTAAAAAAAACAGAAACAGATGTTTGTTAGCAGAAAAAGAATATGGTAAAACAGTTTATACAATAATGAAATGAGAATAGCAATTATTAACAGAATTAGATTAGGTTTATTGTTTGGGTGGAGTTGGCTACCAGCAGATGAAACTACAAATATAGAAGAATTAAATATTTATATATTGTTTATTTGTGTACATATAACTTGGGGAGATGAGTAAAAAGAAATTTAAAGACACAAAAGTAGGAAAATTCCTTACTGATAAAGGAAGCGGTATCATTGGACTAGTTGGAGATGTATTACCAGACAAAGGGTTTTTAGGCGTTTTAAAGAACGTTATTAGTAAAGATGATACTTTACCCCTAGAAGATAAAGAAACTGCCTTAAAACTACTTGAAATGGACTCTATCGAGCTACAAGAGGTCTCAAAGAGATGGAGTAGTGATATGAAATCTGATTCTTGGCTTTCAAAGAACACTAGACCCATGGCATTAATCTTTTTAACTTGTTCAATGGTTTTATTTGTTATTTTAGATTCTTTTGATATAGGATTTTCAGTAGGGCAGAGTTGGATTGATTTACTTAAAAATTTACTTATTACTGTTTATGTAGCTTACTTTGGCTCAAGAGGGGTTGAGAAGTTTAAAAAAATAAGTAATGGCTAAACGCTGGATAGCACCTATACATAAAGCTAAAGCACGAAAGAAAAGACCGGGAGTACATGCTAAGTCAAAAACAAGTGGTTTAAAGTCTTCAAAGTTGTATAAGAAAAAATATCGAGCTCAAGGGCGTATATAATATCTATATATTTTATTTATATATAATATTAATATATATAAGTAAATTTCCTAATTTTTATTTAAAATTTTTTTACTACATTTGTATTATGAACTTAGAAATCAGTATAAAAAAACTAGATAACACTAAAGATACAAAGTATGATATGTCCATTAAAACTTATAAAGAATCTATTTCAGGTACTTTTGAAAAAGAAGATTTAAGACTATTAATACAAACTATTGATAATGAAATTGTCTAGAAAAAGTTTAGTAAAAAAACTAGATAAAGTATTTAGTGAATATATAAGAAAAAGATATACGAAAAATGAGATTGCTGAATGTGTTACTTGTGGAAAGAAAGACCATTGGAAGAAATTACAGTGTGGACATTTTATGAGTCGTAAACATTATTCTACTAGGTGGGATACAATAAACTGCCAAGTGCAATGTGCTAGATGTAATGTATTTAATTATGGAGAACAATATAGATTTGGATTGTATTTAGAAAATAAATTTGGTGTAGGCACAGCAGACGAATTAAGAAACAAGTCAAGAATGACAATTAAACTAGCTAATTATGAAATAGAAGATAAAATCAAATACTATAATGGTATTTGACTTTAATTGGTTTCTTGTTTTTAAAAGGGCTCTTTTTATATAGGAGCTCTTTTTTTTTATTAAGATTTTTATTTATAACTATTTTTTATTATCTTTATAGTATGTTTATACTTTGCGACAAAAAAACTGAATTATTTAAAGTTAATGATTTGGAGGTTGCGAAATTCTACGCAAATAAGTTTAACCTAACAATTAAAGATGAGCCATATACCAATACACAAAACAGCGTTTGATTTTTTATATCATTCTAATAATGCTTTAAAAAATAGATTACATATTTTTAAAAAAGAAAACAGAAGATTAAAAAAAGAAAACAGAATATTAAAAAGAAGATTAAAAGCTAAAGATTTTGTACCATTACCAATAGTAACTGTTAATGATGAAGGAAGATTGACAGGAGGATGGGATTATAAAATAACAAAAGAAGATGAGCAAAAAAACTGATTTATTAATAAGTATGAATTATGAGGATAATTTTCTTGCTCTAGCTGACTACTTAATCTTACTATCCAATAAACATAAGGACAATAAAAAAGTCAAACGATTACATAAGGCATTACAAGAAATGTATTTTCATACTAATACAATAGCAATAAAAAATAGAGAATTGGAAATAGAAGTTTCTAATATCAAAGAAGAATTTAATATCTTTAAGAAAGAATTTTACAAGTTTAACCAAAAACCAATTAAATATGAATAAAGAAAAATTAAAAGCGTTATACATTAAGTATGACTTAACAACTGATGATGTATTTAAACATCAACATTATATTATTATTACAAGAACAGGAATAGAAAAAATTGAAGCACAGGAAAAAATGCAAATCAATTACAAATGTATTAAAGCAGAATCTAATTTTGCTGTGGTACAAGCTTTCGGTACTTTGAATAATAAAGAAATGGAAACATTTGGCTCTGCTTATAAAGGAGCTACCTTTAAGGATGGGAATACCAATAGTTGGTATGTAACAGAAATGGCAGAAAAAAGAGCTTTCTCAAGAATAGTTTTAAAGCTAACAGGATTTTATGCTTTAGGAGTATTTGGAGAAGATGAAAGCGAAGATTTTAAAAAGAAAAATTTAACAATTAAAAAACAATAACAATGGCAGTAGTAATTAATTTTAGTAACAATGTAGAGAAGTTTCCAAAAGAAAAATACATTAAAGGAAAAAAAGGCGTGTATCAAAATTTAACAGTAGTTATAAATAATGAAGTTGACCAATTTGGATTTAACGCTAAAGTGTTTGTATCTCAAACAACTGAAGAACGAAAAGCCAAAACACCTAAAATATATGTAGGTAATGGAAAGGTAGTTTGGACTGATGGGAAAGTAAATACAGCAAAACAAGAAGTTGTACAAGCTTCTGAAGATGATTTAACAGATTTACCATTTTAATTTTATATATTAATGGTATAATCTTTTATGCTACAAGAAACCAACTTTAACGAGATTGAGAAAAAGTGTAGAGTTAATACTAAAGAACTCTTGCTTTATCCTCCTATCGCATTAAGTATGGGTGAAGTAACATTAAGAACAAAAAACGGAGCTAAGATTTTTCCTATTCCTTTAGGGACTTATGGAAATTTTAGCTTTGTTTCTGCACCTCCTAAAACTCATAAAACTTATTTCATTAGTTTACTTGCAAGTGTTTATATTGCTGGCAGTAATAGATTTGGAGGAGATATGAGGGGGTTTAGAGAAGATAAATGTTTAGTACATTTTGATACTGAACAAGGCAAGTACCATGCTCAGAGAGTGTTTGCAAGAGTAAATGATATGGCAGAGATTGATAAAGAAGATATTTGTTATCATACTTTCGCTTTAAGAACAATAGGATATAAAACAAGAATTGAGTTTATAGACTATTATTTAAAAAAACAAGAAAACTTAGGATTAGTAATTATTGATGGAATAGCAGACCTATGTTCTGATGTCAATAATATAGTTGAAGCCAATGAAGTAGTGCAAAGAATAATGGAATGGTCAGCAAATTATAATTGTCATATTATTTGTGTAATACATTCTAACTGGGGAAGTGAAAAACCAACTGGACATCTAGGCTCTTTTATGGAAAAGAAAACTGAAACGCATATTCAATTAGAGAAGAATATTTTAAATGAAATTACAGTTAAATGTAAAAGGTCAAGGGGATTTACTTTTGAAAACTTTAGCTTTAAAATAAATGATTTTGGACTTCCTGTTATTGTAAAAGAAATGTATGACCCTTTAAAAAATATGAACTTTTGAATTGGTTAAGAACTTTAGCGAAGTATCACAAAGAATGGGTTGAAGTAGCTAAGACTTTAGGAGCAGGCCACTACGCTGAAGATGTAGTACAAGAGGCTTATCTTAAATTAGTTCATTATAATCAACCTCAGAAATTTATAAATGATAAAAACGAAATACATAGAGGATATATGTTTTTTGTAATAAGGTCTATTGTTTCTGATTTTAGAAGAATAAAGAATAAAATAAAAAAAGTACCCATTAAAACTATTATTAAATGGGCTGAAACTAATGATGACTTAAATGTTCTTACAGCTAATGATATGACTAGATTATCTTCTTTTACTAATCATGATGAAGAAGAAGCGTTTTGGAAGATATGTGCAAAGATGGATAAAGAATTAGAAAATTGGAGTTGGTATGATAAAAAGATATTTGAAATATATAGAGATACACCTTTTTCAATTAGAGGTATGGCAAAAGAAACAGATATTAGTTGGGTTAATATATTTCACACCTTAAAGAGAGGAAAGATAAAAATGAAAGAAAAATTTAAAGAAGATTACGAAGATTTTAAAAACAAAGACTATGACTTATTATAGAAAAAAAACAAAAGATAAACCAATAAAATTTATAGCTTGTGATGAGTTTAGCCAGACTTATAATTGGCAAAAAACAAATAAACAAGGAAAAACAAAAAGAACAAAATGACATTAATAAGAAACAGAAACCAAGTTAAACAGGCTATTGATTTTACAGGAATCGAAAATGGACTAATACACCCAACAGATATTGATGCTGTATTAGAATTTGATAATGAAATATTAATTTTAATAGAAGTTAAAAAGAAAGGCAATAAAATACCAACAGGACAAAGATTAGCTCTGGAAAGAATATGTGAGGCGTGGAGAACACCAAAAAGTATTGTATTATATGTTACTCATGAATTTGAAGACGACAGAAAAGATATTCCTTTACAAGACTGCTATGTCGAACAGTATTATACTCAACAAACTAAATGGAAAAAATTATCAAGAAAGAAGTTAAAAAACACGCTTAACTTTCTAGGTATGCAATGGAATTGTCCAAAACTTAAATTATGAGCGATTATAAGAAATTTAAAAAGAACTTTGAAAAGCAGTCTAAAGGCTTAGGAGATACAATAAAAAAAATTACTAAGGCTACAGGAATTGATAAGCTAACAGAATTTATAGCTGGAGAAGATTGTGGCTGTGATGAAAGACAAAAAGCACTTAACACTAAATTTAGATATGATATTCCTGATTGCTTAAACGAAGAAGAATATAATTACTTAAAAGAAGAACTACCAAAATACCAAACAAAACCAATAACTGCAGACGAACAAAGAAACTTATTAAAGATATACAATAGAATATTTAAAAGAAAAAAATCCTTTACTACTTGCTCAAGCTGTATAAAGGGATTATATAATGAATTAAACACTATATTGAATACTTATGGAGATAAGACCTAGACTGAGAGGTAATAGATTAGTTGCCTTTCAAAATTTAACAAACAAACAAAACAGAGTATTAGTTATTGGAGATTTACACGAGCCATTTTGTTTAGAAGAATATTTAGACCATTGTGTGTTTACTTATGCAAAATACAATTGTAACAAAGTAGTCTTTATTGGAGATGTAATTGATAATCATTATTCGAGTTACCACGAAACAGATACTGAAGCATTAGGGGGAGCAGATGAATTAGAGTTAGCTATTAAAAAGTTAAGCCGATGGTATAAGGCTTTTCCTAAAGCTTTTGTAACTATTGGTAATCACGATAGAATTATAATGAGAAAAGCTCAAACAAGCCAAGTACCTAAAAAATGGATTAAGGCTTATAAAGATGTATTAGAAACGCCTAAATGGAAATTTGTTGATAGAGTGGTAATTGATGATGTTCAGTATATCCATGGGGAGGGAGGAACAGCTCATTTAAAATGCAGAGCAGATATGCAAAGTACAGTCCAAGGACATTTACATACTCAATGTTATACTCAGTTTTTTGTAGGACAAAATTTTAAAGTATTTGGTTGTCAGGTGGGTTGTGGAATTGATTTTGATTCTTACGCAATGGCTTACGCAAAGAGAGGAAAGAAACCAGCTATAGGTTGTGCAGTAATCATTAATGGAACAACTTGTATCAATGAATTAATGCATTTATAGTTTGGATATTAAGAAAATTCTTTATATCTTTATAGTATTATTAACTAAAAACAAAACAAGATGAAAATAGATAAAATGTATAATAGACATCATTACGAAACTTTAAATCCAGATGCTTATTGGGATAGAAAATTTGGCAAATTTACTAATTCTCAACAATTATATATAATTAAATTAATTGAAAGTATAGAAAATAAAAGTGTAAGAGATATTGCACACTTAGAATATTTTAAAAGAAAAACGATAGTTTATGAGTAAAAAATATTTTGAAATAGAAATGATTGCAACTGACACCATATCAGCATCATCAAAAGAGGAAGCTATTGAAAAATGGGAAAGTGAACGCTCAAGAAATGATGGGGGTCGCTATGATTTTAGAAGAACAGGGAAAGTCTGGGAAGTTCCATTTGAAGATAAAGGTAGATGGGTAGAACTGATAACAGCTAAAAGAAAAGAAGTATAACAAA
>JACKQG010002058.1_pt1 | contig 26817 bp, 24 predicted proteins | sample 8237621 | NCBI WGS metagenome assembly JACKQG01 (sample SAMN15677084, study PRJNA649215) | marine metagenome | biome: marine; feature: Black Sea; material: saline water; isolation source: suspended particulate matter (SPM) from the Black Sea western gyre | collected 2013-06-09/2013-06-10 | depth... | reverse complement strand
GTTGTCCTTTTGGGGATTTTTGTTCACCATAATGGCGGGGAATTTAAGGTAATTATTTTGTCATTACGAAGCGGAAAGACGAGATATTATTTGTTTATAATCTTTTCCGATATTGGAAAGGCTAAAATGTTTGTTTACTCTTGAAACAGCATTATTTGATATATTATTGTACAATGATATATCATTAAATAGATTTAGTATGGCATTGGCCGTTTCATCCGGACGATTGGGGGACACCATTAATCCATTCACCTTATGTTTAATTGCATTGCTAATTCCTCCTGCTCTGGAGCCAATGACGGGTATTCCACAAGCATTTGCCTCCAAAAATGTAATGCCAAATCCTTCCGAGTCTCCCTTATCATCTGTGGGCATACTATTCATAATGTAGATATCACTTGCATTATATATCATTCGTTTTTGATTTTCATGAATGTAACCTAAAAATAAAACATTATTTTCGAGACCTAATTCTGCGATCAATTGATTTAATTCTTCTTTGAATGATTGATTTCCATCCCCAGCAATTACATATTTAATATTGGGGATAGTTCCTTTAATCATGGGCAATGCTTTGATAACGATAGCATGACCTTTTCTTTTCACCAAACGAGAAAGTGTTAAAAGAATTTTATCATTCGGATCAAATTCGAAATGCTTCCGGCAATTGCCTTTTGATTCTGGATAAAAATCATTGGTATTCACAAAATTTGGTATTGTTTCAATTTCATAATCTCCACCGATTGATCGCGCTTCCTTTTTTGTGTAATCGCTTACTGCAATAATTTGATTTGAATATTTAAGTACATTTTGAAACTGTGGAATTCTTTTATAATACTTTCGTGAATTGAGACGGGTTACTTCTAACCCATGTAATATTGTAATGAGTAAAAATGGATATTTTTGTTTATACTTTAACAATCCTTGTGCTAATTCCCATGTTGCAGAAATAATGACCGGATTCTGGGATTTCTTAATAAATTCTTTCAAATAATAGGAAATATACCATTTCTTGAATTTTGACCAATCCCGCCCACCCATTAGGAATAATTTGTATGGTAAATTTCGAGGTCGTGTTTTTAGATTTATTCCCCCACGTTTTTTAACAAACACAGTTACATCATATTCGATTCTCTCACCAAAATATAATGCAATCCCATGAGCCCAGGTTGCGATGCCCCCTTTTTTTGATGGGCGAAATTCTTCTGTAATGATGGCTAAATCAGTCATCTTATTTAGAACTATTGATTAAATGGCAATTGAAAAAAGGACCAGAATCGAATTCCGATACCCATATCAGTAATGGACTCTTCTTCTAAAGACTTTAACTGGTAACGGGCAGTGATTGTCAAATATGCTGCAGTACCGATTTTAATCTCAGCGCCGACTTCTGATTCTATCCAAGTTGTGACAGGTGGTGTGGGATGAGTTGGTGGAATATAATCTTTTAAAAATTCTCCTTCTTCTGTTTCCCAAGGATTGTCAAACCGGGTTTCCAATCCATTGGAGCCATCCATGAGATATGAAATATCGATGATTGGTTTAATCCTGCCTGACTGCATTAATTGGGAATAATGAAATTTTATATTGATAAAATCATTTCCTAAAAAATGACCGATGGGAAATCCTCGATGCGTATAAATATGTGTTGGATGATAGGATTGATACACTTGATGCAATACATTGGAATACTCTATCCATAAATTGGATGATTGAAATGGCAAACCAGTTCTTTGCACTCCGAATAAATACCCAAATCGGTTGAGATAAAAAGCATCATCCTGATGAAAATTAATATCATCAATTATTGTTTCCCCATAAATCCTTAATCCATTTTTTGGCAGCCAGGTAATGCCTGCATATAAAAAGGCATTTAACCCTTTTGTTGTACTCCCCAGATTCTCCCATGCCCAAAAACTAAATGGGTTGAGAAATTGAATATTGATGGGTTTAGACACACCGGAAGCAAGAACTGATTCACCTACTGTAATGGATAACTTTTTAGATTTATATCCAAAACTATGGACATATAAATATCGATTATGGTCCATGATAGTATCCAGTTCAATTACAGAAAATAATGCATTTAATTTACCTAATTCCGCCTCTAAGGTGAACTGGTCAAAGGGGCGGGAAAAATCGCTGATGAATAAATTGGAGTTGAAACTATGTCCAACGGTTATAAAATCCCGACCAATCTTAATTGAATAATTAAATTTATCCGATTGGTTATTCACTTTTAAATACGCCTGATTTGTGTACATGGTTACGTTCTTTATTGTTCGAACAAACCCTCTTTCAGCATTATTGACATCGTCGGTAAAAAACATGGCATTCATAATTTCAATATGGGATGAGACATACCTATATGCTGAGAGGAACCCATTGCCGATATAATCTGATTTTTGAATAATTCCCTTTAAATTGTTTTCATTTTTCAGGTGAATGAATGCACCAAATGAATGGCCATTTTTTTGCTTTAGATTTTTATTTATTCCATAAGAAAGCCAACCATTCTTTGGATATTCAACGGATTTATCCAGTGAGTTAAAATGAGTCTGGAGCCAATTTTTACTTTCTTGATTATCTGTATAAAAAAATTGCCCATGACATACATGAGCAACCATTAACAGACAAATAAATTGTTTAACCTTAGTTTTCTTCAATGATAGAGGATTTCAATCTTTGCTGAGTTGTCTTTGAATCTGGAATATATTCCGGAATAAAGTTCTTTAATTCTCTGGTCACCTGGCCATAATCATATGACCTGGCTGTTTTTACGATTCTGGAAACATTATTGACTAAATTATTCCAGTTATTACCCTGTCCATTTTTTAAAACCAAAATTTTATCATGACCCGTATCAACAATATTTTCTTCATGGGTTTGCAATTCTTCAAACATTTTTTCCCCGGGGCGCATACCGATATACTCAATTTCTATATCAATTTCCGGTTCTAATCCGCTCAAGCGTATAAGCTCAAAGGCAATATCTTTTATATTAACAGGTTTACCCATATCCAAAACATATATTTCGCCACCAGAGCCCATAGCTCCTGCCTGCAGAATCAACTGGGCTGCTTCTGAAATAGACATAAAATATCTCTGCATATTTGCATCTGTAATTGTTATAGGTCCACCGTTTTGGATTTGTTTCTGAAAGGTGGGTATGACACTCCCAGAGCTCCCGATCACATTTCCAAACCGAACAGCCATATATTTTACTTGAGAATCGATTGATTTACTTTGAATTAATTTTTCTGCAACGCGCTTTGTTGCGCCCATTATGTTGGTGGGATTCACTGCTTTATCTGTCGAAACAAGTACAAATCGCTCTACACCATAATCCTCGGAGACATCAATTAAATTAATGGTCCCCTGAATGTTTGTCAGAATTGCTTCCCATGGGTGATCTTCCTGCATTGGGACATGCTTATACGCGGCTGCATGAAACACCACATGGGGTTTGAATGAGGCGAAAACCCGATGAAGGAGTGTTTTATCCCTAATGTCACCTAAGATAGGTTGGAAGGAAATGGGGTGCTTACTTTCAGCACATTCTCTTTCAATTTTGAATAAGTTATGTTCACTTTGATCCAACAACACTAAGAGATCCGGATCATATGTTAAACAGTTACGCACCAACTCAGACCCGATTGATCCTCCAGAACCAGTGACTAAAACCCGCTTCCCATAAATATATTGAGAAATTGATGATCGGTCTAATTCCACTTCCTTTCGTCCCAGAAGATCAACCATGGATACTTCCCGAACTGATTTCATGGATACCTTGCCATCGATTAATTCAGAAAAAGTGGGTACGGTGCGATATGATTTTCCGGCTGCTTTACAAATGGCAACAATCCTACGCATTTCTATATTGGATGCGGTGGGAATACAAATAATAATTTCGTCAAACGGAATTTTTAATTTAGCTAACTCATCGATGGGACCCAGTATGGGAACGCCATGAATGGTGGCACCCACTTTTGAGCCATCATCATCTACGATCCCCACAACCACATATTTCATTCCCTTATTATCACGAATTTCCCTGATTATTTTTTCAGCACTATCCCCACCCCCAATCATAATCAACTTTCTGCGGCCTCTTAAAAATGTATTTTGACCTACCATACTTTGAGTTTGAGATAAATTACTAAAATATATTCGGACACTTGCCCTACTTACGCCTAAAAAGATTGTACACAGTGCATAATCAATAAATAGAACCGATCTGGGAAACCCGGATAGTCCAAATATTAATGCCAACATGGCAAGTGCCATTAAAGAGCCCAGAGAAGATGCTTTGGCAATATTAATAAAGTCGGAAATACTCGTATAGCGCCACATACCTTTATACATACCAAAGATAAAAAATGAAATTAATTTTGCAGTCAAAATGACGGGTAAAAACTTAGCAAAATCCATACCAATATGGTCGGGGACTGAAAAATCAAATCTTAATAAAAAGGATATATAAAGCGCCCCTAATATCAAGACAATATCGACGAGAATGAATCGTAATAGATTTCTATACTTTTGTGTAGATTTAGTCATTGCTTGAAATTTGCGAACCAGAATTGGCTGAGTTTAATACAAAGAAAGGGAAAAACAATGTGATATATGTCACATTGTATTATATCCATTATTGCCTTTTAAACACCAGTCTAAGTCCATTGGGGAGTCGATTGAATAAAATAGATCTGAATTTCCTCAGGGTATATATCCATTCTTCGAAAGGCGTCATTACAGATCGAGATGTCGTATTGATATTCAAACCATATTCATTACCCTCTTTTAAAATTGAATTTCGCCATTTCCCCTTAATTACGCCATTGTTATAACTTATCAAATCATTGTACACTGCATAAAATCCATCATATTCATATGCTCTTTTTGTCCCTTTTATTTCGAATTCCCAAGCAGATTCTCCCTTTTGTAAAATTCTCTTTAATGTGGATCTCTTCCAAATGCAAGGCATGGTTGATGTTTTATAAGGTGTTATTTTTGGAATCCTTCCCACTAATTCATCAAAATATTCAGGCTTATGAGAGATGCATAACCGCAGATAATTTGGGTTATTATGAATAATCCAATTCGATAACTGGTTAAAATATGTCATTGATACTTTTTGATTGAGAAAGAGGTCTTCTAACAATATCAAAACATAATCCTTTTTCAATTGATTGATCCCATTGGATAGATTATCAGACCAGGAAATATCCTGGCCAACTTTTATAGGGTGAACCTGGGGGTGATTGTATGATTTTTCATTCGATAAAAGATGAATGTCCAAAGGACATTCTTTCCAGTAATGAAAAAATGATTTGAAAAATGTATCCCAGATATCAGAATAGCCGTCATATGAAATTACCAATAAATCAATATTTTTATTTTTATCCATTGGTCAATTTTACTAAAGGGGTGAAAATCAATTATTTATAAATGTTCACCCAATGGTCAATCATTTCATCCATCAGGGTCTCAAATGTATATTCAGGTTTCCATCCGAACGTCGTTCTTAATTTAGTAGAATCTCCTCTTAAATATTTCAAATCTTCCGGTCTCATAAATCGAGGATCCTTAATTACATAATTTTTATAATCTAAATCCAGTTTCTCAAACACATAGCTACACATATCCCGAACCGAATTAGTCACTCCTGTGGCACATACAAAATCGTCTGGTTCTGTATGGTTGATTATCATATGCATTGCGCGGACATAGTCCTTTGAGTGTCCCCAGTCACGATATGCGTCCATATTTCCTAAAGAAAGTTTATCCTGCAGTCCATTTTTAATTCTTACCGCAGCTTTAACAACTTTGTTTGTGACAAAATTAGACCCTCGTCTTGGGGATTCATGATTAAATAAAATTCCATTTGCTGCGAATAAATCATAAGCATTCCTGTAATGTTGAACCATGTTATACCCAAATACTTTGGTACACCCATATGGACTTGTGGGACTCATTTTAGTGGTTTCTCGTTGATATCCATCCTCATCTACTGTACGACCAAACATTTCTGATGATGAAGCTTGATAAAATCTTGCTGTGGGACAATTGTTTTTGTATGCCTCCAAAATGTTTAGAAGGCCAAGCGCATTGGTTTGTACGGTAAATTGCGGAATATCCATGCTAATCCGAACATGGCTTTGAGCGGCGATGTTATAGATTTCGTCGGGTTGAATGGTTCTAATCATTCTTTCTAATGAACTTACATCAAGTAAATCACCATATTCTGTTTCAACGCCATTTCCAATTAAATGGTCAATTCTACTCTCTTGGTGTTCGGCAATAGAATTACGTCTTACAATACCATAAACTTTATAATCTTTCTCTAACAAATATTCAGATAGGTAGCTGCCGTCCTGTCCATTAATCCCTGTTATAAATGCTTTCTTTTTCATTTAAATATGTCCATGTTTTTTAAATTTGGCCAATCTTCCAAAACCCATTGTTTTGGTTTTGCTTTAATCGCGTCTGGTAATTTTTCTAACCCCATTTGGGCTGTTTCAGGTGTCATGTAATAATGAAAACCTTTTGACTTGATGTTTTGGTCTCTCCATGGGATATTCGGTTCTCTACCATCGTATGACATTCGTTTAAGTTCATCCTGAGCTTCCTTATCATCGGTTAAGATCATCCCGCCCTTACCGAGATTCAAATGTTTTTGGAACTGAAAACTTAAACACATAAAGGTATTTGGGATATAGCTATTCTTTTTCCATAAAACTGCTGCATCAATAATATTTGTACCGCCCAGATAATAATAATCAACCCAATCTTCCTCTTTCCATTCCCAGTCAATCCCAATTTTATCCCCAAGGAACGCCACCGAAAGATAGGTCCGTGTCGGTACTGTGATTTTTTCTACTTTTTGATATCTCAAACATAATTCCAATGAATGGGTACAACTATCCACGGCCACGGCGAAAGGTGCACCATAAAATTCCGCAACGGCATTTTCAAAATCGGTTACTGCCTGGAAACTCATTTTATACACTCCACATTTAAACTTATCAATGTGCCATTTTTCTTGTCCATGTGCGGCAGGTATGCTTGTGAGTGGTCATCGAATTGTGCATGTTCTGTATCTTTCCAATCATATCTTTGGATATTTCTCATGCCTGCCTTTTCCAGCAACTGTTTTAAACTATCAAAATCGTAAGTGGTTTTATGAAAGATGGTGGTATCCCCCATTTTCATTTTCCCGTATAAAGGACCTAAAAAATTTTCTAATGAATACTCATTCTTCAAATACAAATTAACCATAACTGCAAAATCTGGAACGGCTAATCGTAAAATACCAGAAGATTTTAAGACTTCTATCCATCTGCTTAAAAGATCACCAATTTCACTTTTATCAAAATATTCAATAAAATGAGACGCATATATTAAATCTGCAGAATTATTGTCATATTCCTTCAGAAAAATATCTGATGAATCAATATGGTCATATTCACCGCCATCTATATGGACCCAGTCCTTGCCAAAATCTCTCCAACCACACCCTATATTAAATTTCATTAATTGACACCTTGTCATTTTCTATTCCTTTATACGGGCCTGTTTTATACTCATAAACAATTGTATTATCTTCCCGTATAACATAATTATGGCCACCGGAAAAGGTCATGGAACAGTCACCTGGGTATAAAATTATTTGGTCAATGATGGTATCATCTAAATCATACATCACAACCTTTACGCTGCCCTTGACTACGATCCAGGACTCCTGGGCAATGACTTCTTTTTCACCCTCTTTGTAGATATGTTTATGCGGTTTAAACGTCCTACCCTTATTCATTTGTAAGGTTGCCAGTTGAAGATGTTCTTCTTCTGGTGCCACATTTATTCTTGCTAAACCATCTTTCGTCGTTAAACTTTCAATTTCTTCTAATCTATGGACAAGATGCAAGAGCCTGGACGGTTCAATTTTAGAATATATCAATTTCATAATTATTTAATCATCTTTTCACTTTAAGCTAATTGAGCAAATATAATATTAATGATTTTTTCCTGCTCTTCTTCTGACAGGTTTGTCCCTGATGGGAGACATAAACCATTTTGAAACAGTTTATCTGAATTCGGGGTTTCAGCCTGGGTGTATAATTTTTCACCTGAAAATAAGGGCTGCAGGTGCATGGGCTTCCAGAGGGGACGGCATTCGATATTTTCTTTTTCCATTGCATGGATAATTTTATTTCGGTCTAACCCCAATTTTCCCGGATCGATTGTACATACCGTTAGCCATCGATTTGACAATCCATAATCAGCCTCGGGCATAAAATCAATCCCATCAATATTCGAAAAAGCATTTTTATATGTTTGAAAAATTATTCTACGTTTTTCAACACGATCATCAAGCACTTTCAACTGTCCGCGACCTACAGCAGCTAACAAGTTACTTAAACGGTAATTATACCCTACCATTTTATGTTCGTAATGCACAGCATTTTCTCTCGCCTGGGTAGCCAACTTTCTCGCTTTTTGAATCCATTCCTTATTTTGACTTAACATCATTCCGCCGCCGGATGTGGTAATTATTTTATTCCCGTTAAAAGACAGGATATTTAAATCACCTATTCCCCCACATTTCTTGCCTTTATAATCAGCGCCAAATGCTTCTGCTGCATCGGAAATTATGGGGATTTGAAACGCATTACATATTTCATAAATGGCGTCATAATCAGCACTTTGGCCGTAAAGATCGGTTACAATAACTGCTTTAGGCTTTTGTCCTTGGTCCATTGCTTTTTGCAATGCTTTTGGGCACATGGTCCAGGATTCCATATTACAGTCGATAAAAATTGGTTTTGCATTTTGGTACCTGATAACATTGGCGGAAGCAACAAATGTTAAATCGGAACAAAAGACGATATCCCCTGAAGAGACGCCTAACACTTCTAATGCCAAGTGGAGAGCTGCTGTGCCCGAGGAGAGGGCAAGGGTATGGTTAATACCCACATAGTCGGCTACTTCTCTTTCGAACGCATCTACTTGAGGACCTAATGGTGCTATCCAATTAGAATCAAAGGCTTCCTGAAAAAATATTTTTTCTTCACCGCTCATGTGGGGTGGAGAAAGGTAAATCCGCTTGTTGCTACGATTATTCAAAAAAAACGATGGACTTCACAATTAGTCCCAGGTTAATTGTTTCATCTGATCTGAAATTACAGGCTTAAAAGGCATATGAGATAAAATGTCTTGATCCAAATCTATGCCATATGCAATTTCTGTTATCGTTACCTTATTATCAATCATAGAAAATACACATCGCTCAGTCACAATCATTATTTCCTGTCCTTTATCTTGCATTAATTGTGGAGAAAATGTTATTTGAGATACATCTGTTACTGCTTTTGGGATGGATCCTTCTTTCTTAATGGTGACGATATTTTCATTCATAATTACGTCTAATCCTTTTGCGGTGAAGGATCCTACAAACACAATTTTTTTGGCGGCATGGCAAATATCGATATAACCACCGCATCCAAAATATTCTGAACCAATCAGACTTACATTTACATTCCCATGTTTATCGAATTGTACAAAACTGAGCACAACTGTATCTATATGCCCACCATTGAACCCGACAAATTGATTATCTTGTGTCAAGAAAGCTACGGGATCCAATGCGACACCAAAATCGGGGCGTCTTTCAGGAATGCCGCCCATGACCCCTGATTCCATGAAGGTGAGCATTTGTCCATATTTCTCAGAATTTTTTCGGGCAAAAACACCGACCAGTTCTGGAACACCTTGACCCAAAATAACATTCTTTGAGGATTGAACTTCTTTTAAGGCGCGGAGACCAATGAGTTGTTTATAGATAGGATCCGTTACAGGTCCTGCTTCTTTTGAATAATTACCATTTTTTAACAATCCTTCATTGAAGATATATTTATTCGTATGACGGTGATCATTTTCCAAATCATCCGTTACAATAACGCCATCCACCAGGTGACCGGGTAAATCGATCTCGGATGGTTGTAAACCAGTTTCGGATGTTTCAGATACTTGGACAAAAATTTGACCTCCAGAAGAACGAGCCGCTTGGGCCATGGATAAAAACTCTGTTTTTACTGGTTCATTTCGCATGGAAATATTCCCTTGATCGTCTGAAACAGACCCACGAATAAGCGCAGCACCAACAGGGCGGGAATGGTAAAACAAAAATTCTTTTCCATTAATCGTTTCAATTGTTACTGCATCCTCATCAGTCTTGGCGTTCAGCTTTCCTCCATCCAATCTGGGGTCCACAAACGTATGTATTCCAACGGTAGAAAGAAGCCCGGGGCTTCCACGGCCAATTTCACGAAACAGTAGCGAGAGCTGGCCCTGAGGTAAGGAATAACCCTTTATTTTATTATCCTGAACTAATTTTCTAATTTCGGGAATCGAACCATAATAGCTACCAAATGAGCAGGCCAATAAATCGGGATGGGCTAAGTGATCTAAGCCCGGATCTGTGGCAGAACTTGTAAACATTATTGTGAGGCCATTGGGTTCGCCACTTTTGTCAAATTCTTCCCGAACTAATCGAAGCAATAATTGTGGTGTACCGGACCAACGGAATCCAGTAACAGCCATACTTTTTACTGTTTTAATTTTTTCTTGAAACTTATTCGTGGTTATATATTTATTCATAAAGTTTTATGGTCTCACCTATAGAAAAGGTGATATAGGTACTATGAAAATACGGAGAAAACCCATTTTAAAACCCCTTTGTATTTCCCCTATGACCCCGACCATTGGTACGGGACAGGCACGGGAAAATAAAAGGATTTTTTATTGATGTTATCCTTTTTATACCCTTGCGATAGATTGATAATGGAAGGCTACTAACCGAATATGTTTCAACAATTAGACCCAATACTTTATCGTTCACCGGATTATTTCATGCACCCTTATATTGGTTTTGCTGGAACACCGACAACTGTTGTTCCAGGTTCAACATCTTTTATCACTACTGCGCCCACACCCACAACGGCGCCCTTCCCTATGACAACACCCGGTTTGATGGATGATCCAACCCCAATGGATGCATAGTCTTCTACAACCACGGCTCCGCCAAAGGATGCATTGCCTCCGACCAATACATGATTACCGATAATATTATGATGCCCAATGAGGGCATCGCCGCCCAAAAAAACATTATTGCCAATTTTGCTATGGGTATGAATCGCTGTACCCATTTCTATAATAACATTATCTCCATACACAACTTCTGTATCAATCAGTGCTTTCGGATGAACAATAGACAACATTTTAAAACCAGCATTTTTAAATACGTAATATTTTTCCGCACGATTTCTGTTGCTCCCAATGGCCATTATTGCAGTTTGAATTTGATTCTCTTTGGCAAATTGAAATAAATCCTCCTGATTAAAAAGAGGAACATCTCCAGTGGTAATTTTGGATTTATCCAAATCATCATCACCAAAAGCAGCAATTTGAAATTCTTGATTATAACTCATGACATTTTGGATTAATGTTCCAAACTCGCCGGCACCAAAAACGATTATATTCTTCATTCTTAAAAACTTGTTCTTTATTTAGGTTATAATTTTACAATAATCTAAACTGAGCGATTTTTCCAATAAAATAATTGACAAATTAGAATCCGATTAGGAATTTTGATTCATGAAATTTATTTGCATGTTTAATGAGGAACAAGCAAGATGCATGTTCTACAATATCACTTAATTTAGGAATAAATTTAAAAATTAGGGGCATATTTATCACCAAGGTGGTTTTGATTGTAAAACATTGTGAAAATCCGTAATACACTTATCTTGAAATTCTCCTTTGAACTGATGATTAAAAAATCTCTCTTGTCCTTCCTTCAAAAATAATTCCCAGGATTTTTCTTCCTTCATTGGCAGGATGGGAAAAAATAATGTATTTGTATTTTTTGCTGCTTTCAAATCTCCGGGGGAATCTCCAATAACCAATACCTGTTCCGATGAATATTTTGTCGATAAAGCCGTGAGCATATCCGTTTTATTCCCTGTCTCCTGCCCGCCAATACATCGAATATATTGGTTTATATTATTGTCATTCCATTCTCGATGAAGGGTGCCCAATGGGGTATTTGATACAACAACTAAATCCGCCCGATTTTGAAGTTTTTTTAAAGTTTCCATCGCTCCCAGCATAGGCGGTAGGTTGAAAACAGTTTTTTCTACCGCTTTGTTTACACCCTCGCTCCAATCTAAGAGGATTTGAAATTCATCCTTTTTAATTCCCCGGGCTTCAGCAATCATCGTTTTAATGGTTTCATTAGAAAGGGTATCATACTTATCCAAGTAGGCACGTAGAAATTTCAAATTGGGAAGGATTATATTTTGAACAGAAATTCTTTCGATTTTTTTTAAATAGTCAAAACATAATAACAATGCCTTAAATCGATTTGTCCCACGATTGATTGAAAAGATATTTACATAGTTCCATACTTCATGCACTTCATGGGTGATGGCTGCTAAACCGAAATGGCGAATCAAGGTACCAATGAAACAATCTTTATGTTTGATTTCCATTGAATCAAAAATTGTTCCGTCGGAGTCAATGGCAATTAAAAAATCATATTTGGGCGTTAACTGACGCAAATTTTCTAAGGATGTAAATTGCATAAATTTATGCGTCAATTTTGTCTCCACATCTCATGATAATACTTTTTTGATTTGGGAAAATATTTTGAAGGCATTCATTAAAATATTCAATGGATTCTGTATTATTTTTAAACATATCATAATGATTTGGGATAACCATTTTTATATTGAGGTTTTTGCATAATTCTGCTAATTCCTTCGCCTTTAAGTTACCCACAATTCCTTGTTGTTCTCTCAACTTATCACGACCATTTATGGGTGCAAAAAAATAATCAAAATTTGCTTGTTTCAACCTGTCTATTAACCCATCATATATGATACCATCTCCCCAAAAAAAGAGTGTTTTATTATGATACTTAATCATGAAAGATAAACAGTCGGGGCGTCCTTGCTTATCTTGTAGTTGATAATGAGCAGCGGGTATTGGTTCAATAATAAAATCATTCAACCTTACTTTTTTCCCCGGCTCAAGAAAAATAGTATTTGCTTTTGGATATTTTACCGGGCTTTGGTCATAGGCACCGATGGAGCAATACAACTTAAAATCGACATTAATATTTTGAATTGTCCACGGGTCCATATGATCCACATGGGCATGGGTACATATGATTGCATCACAATTTGTTATCATTTCTGGATCGAAAGGCGGAGGAAAATTGCGAACCATTTTTTTGTCATTTAATCCACTCGGATTTTCAATATAATCTGACAAATATGGATCAATGTATATTGTAGAATCATATGTCTTTAAAACATATCCAGATTGACCCATAAAATAAATGTGGAGTTTATCCTCAGGAATCATCTGTTTTTCAATTTCCTGTAATAAATCCATTGATTTAAAAGGGAACTTCAATCTCACCAACATTATACCCTTTTGGTGCTGCATCAATATCGCAAATAATTGTTTTAACACCCATACCATTTCTTAAAAGATATTTCATTGGGACATCATTTTTTGAACTTGAATTTGAAATAACTTTGGTCAACATTTCACGTTTTTCTCTACCTAAAATTAGAAATACCAATTGGGGTATTTTTAAAAAGGTGTTCATTGAGATTGTCACTCGGCTAAATGCATCTGTGGGATTTTTAAAATAGTAACCGAATTTTGCTGTATTTTCAATATTAAATATTCCGGCTGTATGCCCATCGCTTCCCATGCCTAAGATTGCTAAATCGGGCAATTTATTAGTTAGAATATATTTAATGTCTGTCATCGCATTTTTAATATTCGTGTCATATTCAGGAAACGGTTTTAATAATTTTGGCTTTGGATTGGATTTAATTTGATCAACTAATTCTTTTTTAATCAACCCCGTATTAGAATTGAGCGAGCCTATTGGTACGACCCTGTCATCCGTAGCCATAATGGTAATATTCCCCCAGGATATGTCTTTTTGTTTTGACAGGTTTTCAAAAAACACTTTGGGTGTTCGGCCGCCTGGACATAATACAAATGCAGATTGGACATTCACCATTTTTGGGAATAAGGATGCAGCTAATTCTCCTGCCACCTTATTTGATTCAGTGATAATTAGTTTCAATGAATTGTCGAAAGGGGTTTAGCCTTGTTTTGCTAATTCAGACTGAAGAAATAAAATGGTTTCTTTGAGTCCCATTGAAATGGATGTGGGTGACTCAATATTGTAATCAATTGCACCATTTGGTTTTGTATGAAATGGTGATGTTTTATAATGAATATCGTAATCATTTTCTTTGAATACTTTTTGACTGTTTAAATCTGTCTGGGAAATGATTTCATCCATCAATTGAGAAATGGTTTTTCTTTCATTCCCCATTAAAATTATTTTTCTTTTGTTAAACTTAACATTCATTAAATCTTTAGCTACATTTACCACATCTTTTACAAATAAATAATGGCGAATTTCTTCCCCTGTGCCATAATGTTGAATTTCACTTTGGGTTAATGCTTCAAAAATAAGTCTACTAATAAGATTGGTTTGTGTTGCCCCAGGGCCATACACAGAACCTAATTGAAGTATGGTATAGTTTAAACCGTGCATTTTATCATAATCTTCTATTAACAATTCACATGCTTGTTTTGTCGATTTATATACGCCGCCTGATTGGCTATAGACATACACGCTACTTGAAAAAATAAATCGTTCTACGTTTTCTTTCATACAAGCATCCAATATATTTGAGGTGCCAGCAATATTGACTTCAATCGCTTTAGCCGGATTGTTATTCACAATATCGAGGTCAGTCATTGCTGCAAAATGATATACAATATCTACACCTTTTGTGGCTGTTAACACCAATCCTTTATCTAAAATTGATCCCTGAATAAAATTAGAATCAGACATTCTATCTTCCAGTGGATTAATATCAAATTGAATAATTTCATTGTCTTCTTTCAATAATGAAACTAAATGTTGACCTAAAAATCCAGAGGAGCCAAAGATTAGAATTTTTTTATTTTTTACATTCATTTACTATTCATCATTTTCACCATGTCCAGACCCCATGAATTCTGGCATTATTTCCTGATTATTCGCATCCACATTTTTGCCTCTAAATACGATTATTAACGTTTTAAATATTATAATTAAATCTCCCATAAACGAATTGTTTTTTACGTAATTCACATCCACTTCAAATCTTTCTTCCCAAGATAAACTATTTCTACCCGATACTTGGGCTAAGCCAGTAATGCCAGGCTTAACATTTAATCTTTTTATTTGTGACTGATTAAACCTTGGAAGATACTTAGTTGGCATAGGCCGTGGTCCAACTAAACTCATATCGCCTTTGATTACATTAAACAAAACAGGAAGTTCATCCAAACTTGTTTTTCTTAATACCTGTCCCCATCGGGTTAACCTTGTGATGTCATGTTTCGCACTCAAGGATTGGCCATTCGTCATGGTTCTGAATTTTACCAATGTAAATGGGTGACCTTCCTTACCTAACCGTTCATGGTGAAATAGGACAGGAAACCCCTGAAAAATAACACTGATCACCCCCGTTATTATCATTATAGGGGATAATAATATTAATCCTATTGCGCTTGCCAAAATATCAAATACCCTTTTAATCAATCGAGTCACCTTTTTGTGCCACGCCAATCAGCAAACTTCCCAACCCAAACATACCGGCAAGTCTATATAGAGACTTTTGTAGAAGGTTATAATCTCTAACCTGACCCCATATTTTGTCTGTATTTCCACATGTTAACACCAATTTACTTTCCAAGTTAAAATCTTTGAATAAACGACAGATGGTTTTTTTACGAAAGGCTCTCAAGTGCATGGGTGGTTGAATAAAACCATAATCATAGGAGAATTGAGATGAAATTCGCCGCAATTTAGATGTGAGGGCATTTTGATTGGGTAACTCCAAATGTACAATACCACCGGGCTTGAGTCTGGCAATGATTCCTTTCATAAAGGAAACCGGATCTTCAACATGTTCAATCACTTGGTAAGCCATGATTACATCGTATTGATCCTTTATTGAATCGATAGGATAATTTGAAATTGGAATTTGGTTTTGTTGTCCAAATTCCTTCCAATACGGATTTATATCAATGCCGGTCCATGACACATTTGCACTTTGCCATGGTTTATAAAAAACACCTGGACCGCATCCCACCTCAAGAACGTCTTGGCATTTTCTATTCAGAATGGATTCATAAATGGCCAATCTTTTCTCCGTATATTTTTTTGCCAAGGCATTGGTTTTATGGAAGGCATTGGCCATCATTTCAATTCCTTCTAAATGTACAGGGGATGAGTCGCCTCCTCTTTCCTTTTCTACCATTTGACTACAGTAATCCAAACCGCATTTATTGCAGTGTATGACGGGGTAATTTCCCCATTGAAATGGTATTAATTGATCTGGTCCTGAGCATACAGGACATGATTTGTTATAATTCGTCATAATTCGTATTTTTAATTAAGATTTATTGAAACTCACAAAGTCATGAGACTTCGTTCAATCATAGATTTATATATTTGTAGTTCTGTCTATTCCCCGTTAATTAAAATTGGTTATTTTTGAATGTGAGTGCAACCCTTCCCTTCCACTTGAAAAAAGATCAGAAGACAAACACAAGCACGTGATCCGAGAATTTGGGACTTTTAATTTACCCATATTTATGGACCCCATCTTAACTCTTCCCCATTAGGGGAAGAGACCAAAAGGGTGGGGAGAAGAAACTTCATTATTTATGATATCCCCCAAACCCCTCCGCCTAATTTCAAACGGCGGATAAACTTTGGAAAGGGAGATCCTTTTGAGAAAAAAACATTCCTCATTTTCTAAGCGTTAAAGGCGTTATCAATTACTGTTTCAAATTTTCGAAAATTAGTATTTACGTCAAACTGATGGGATAACTGCCGAGATGCTTTTTTCATTTGGTTTAGTGTTTCATCATTTGTTAATACATTATTTATTATTTTTGCTGCTTGAGATGAATTGTTCTGGGGTATTATAAATCCAGCGCCGCTTTCTTTTAATAGGTCTGCCTGCCATCCGCCATAATTAATCATAATGGGTTTTCCTGCAGCGAGACCGTCAAAGAATTTATTGGCTGAATTACTTTCCATTTCTTTTAAATCAATGAAAAAAGAAGTTGTTATTGTGGAAGCTGACAAAAGTTCTGGCATTTGATCTTTGGGTAAATAATCTTTAATAAATAATGTATTATTTAAAAGTTCTAGTTCTTTTGCACGCTTTACCATTTTTTCTTTTTCAAACCCATCGCCTGCCAACAAAAACCGAATATTTGGGTTTATTTTTTTTATTTCACCGGCAATCTCCACCAGATAAATTACTCCATTTACCCGACCAAATGCACCGGTATAAACGATGAGTGGATGGTTGGAAATTCCTGGATAATTTTTTCTGAAATAAATCCCCTTTTGATCTGAAACATTCAATAGTTCATTGTCACTTAAGTTTGTCACCACCGAAATCTTATGGTTGGGCACTTTATTTTTCAGTACGGATCTCATACCTGTTGATAATGCAATTATTTGATCAGAACCAGCATAGGCTTTTTTTTCAAGAAATTGCGCTATTTTAATCATAATTGGAGATTTTATGGCCCCAATAGCGATGGGGAGCTGTGGCCATAAATCTCGGACTTCGAATATCATTTTTGCTCTTTTGACCCGTTTCAACCATAAAGCAGGAATGGCCACTGTGAGAGGGGTGCTGCTGGCAATTATTAAATCATAATTCAATTTATGGCCAATAATAAACGTAAACCAAATATATCCCAAGTAGGCCCATATCCGTTCTAAAAAGTTCATTTTATTTGCATATAGAATGGGCGCCCAATACACTTTGATCCCAGATTCAATTGTGAATGACAATTTTGATTTCCCCTGCCAATTTGTTGTAACCATGTGTACGGTATTTCCCCGAGCCACTAACCGTTTTGCGAATTCATAGGAACGGGTTGATCCGGGCATGGATGGTGTATTAAAATATTGATGAATGTATAATATTTTCATTTTAAATAGACTGATTTTACATATCTATGGGCATCTCTTCCTTTATTGAAAATATGTTTTTTATTGATTTTTTTTGTGTTGGCATGCTCATGGTGCAGTAGGTTTAAGTCTGGACAGTAGGTTATGGGTAGGCCATTTGTTTTTGCGATCTCAGCTACGGTTAGTTCTTCCCCATACATTTCAAAATTATCATCAAGCCACCCACCCTCATTAAAGAAGTGGGATGAAAAAAGAATGGCTGAACCATGAACAGCATATACTGGAGAAATTGTCTTATATATCATGTCACCTTGATTTATTTGGAATCTTTTAATCCAATTTTTAATTACCTTAAATAAATGAGAAGTGGGATATGATAAAAAATATAACCACCAATACAAATGGTCTATGGCCTTCAAGGGTGCAACCATAAAAGGATTCAAAGAATTCCCGAGTTCATTTTTAACATTAGGGCCAATGATAGGAAATCTATTTTTATCTAACTTTTCAAGCTTATTAAAGAAATTCTTATCATTAAAGGTAATATCGTTATTACAAATCATCACCCAATCGGGATAGTTTTTTGATTCCTTTTTTAAAATGGAGAGCGCTTTTTTGGCGGCAGGCCAATAAAAATGGTTTTGATCATTTAGAAATATCTCAATATCAAGGGTCGTATTATCAATAATTTTTTGTAATCCATTTTTTGATTTTTGGGAAGATGCATTATCAGCGATAGCTACTTTTACTGAATTAATATTATGACAATCCATCAGGGAGTCAACCAAACCCTTGGTTGTTTCTATATTTCCGTAATTAACTGTTATAAGCCATAGATCCATTTTTACTCAATAATATTGGTATTGAAATTGCAACCCATGAAAATAAAATACTGTTATAATGAAAAATACTAATTAAAGGGGAATAAAGTGTAAAAGCATAAAACATAGATATGGGAATAATATGTATTAAAGATTGTTTTATTTCTTTTTGAAAAATTAGTTGAACCATAAATCCGAAAATAAAAGCAAGGGCAATCGATCCCGATATAGAAAAATCAACAATTAACCCTCTAAATGCTGTAAAAATATTTGTTGAAATTCCATTCGAAATATTGACTGGATCATAAAATCCAAGTGGCCTCTCCATAATGCCAACCAAGTTAAAGGGTCCTGCAAATGTTGTTAAACCACTCTTCCATTCAAATTGACCTAATTGACCGGCCCATTGTGTAAATGCAGATAAATAGCCAAAGAAATAGGCTTGAATTTTAGATAATAACAAGTCAATAATTATGGTATCCATCCCTTGTCTTAACCATTGAATTAATATAAAAAATCCAGTAAATATGAGAATAAATGTGCCACTTCCTAATGCAAGTTTTAGCAAGAGGTTATTCTTTGTTTTTTTATTTTTCTCATACATGAAAGCGCTAAGCCATGAAGAGAAAAATAAAACCAGCCCCAGCAATATGCTTGACCGTGCGCCTTCGATTATACCTAATAGTAAGGCCAATAATAGTGGTGTAAACCATAATAGTTTCATCCGAACGGGCCCATGAGAAAACCCCATGATTAATCCCCCAATTAGATTGGCAGGGTAGATAAAATATAGGCTGTATTTTATGACAAAAGGATAATTCAGGTTACCACCGTATCGATCGATAGCTATGAGGTTTGGAATTGACATCCAACCATTCGTGTAATATCCAACACTATAGGTAGAAGTGGCATAACTGAACAAAAGGATTATGCCTACAATACTTATCAGATTGAAAATAATAAATGTAGTTTTTATGGCCTTTAATTCTGTTTTAATTAAGGGGTCAAGTATTCTACTATTATCAATGGGTAAATGGCGAAAAGCAACCACTGACCCCGCGCCAATAGCCATTGTAAAAACTGCAATATACCAAAGTCCAACTTGATCAAGTCTATAGTCTTGAGTGAATATTACAGGGACTATTAAAAAGAATGACCAGCATAATCCAAAAAATGCTCCGGGCGAAAGCCACGTTTTTGACATGTATCGAATGATACCCGTGGTACAGACGATAACAATAATTGGAAGCACGGCCATATTATTTAATCGTTTCTTTTCTGATCGCAGCGATAGTATAACACCCGGTTATTAAACAATATATAAGGGCTGAGACTAATGCTGTGTATGCCGTTGCCACGACCCCATATTTAGGAAGGAACACTATGTTTCCGATTAGGTTAATCAATAAGGAGGGAAATAAAAAGAAAACCATTCGTACTGTCTGCTCTTTTAATTCTAGCATTTTGTGAGTAAAAAAAGATAATTGCCATAAAAATCCTGTTAATAATAAGGGCAAGATTATATCCTTAAATTGTGAACTCAACCCTGGGATAGCCCATTGGACCATTGAAAAAATAAAATCATTAAAAATCCAAATCGTTAAAAGTAAAATAGCGCCAACCCCCAACATTAATCCAATACTATAGACAATAATTTTTATAGAAACATTCGATTCATTTTTATTCCAACTATTCATTATTCTAGGATGAAGGGTCAACACCAATGGGAATAGGGTTAAAGAGAATATCCGCGTGAGCAATTCCTGAATGCCTGCGTACATGCCCAATTCTTCACCCGATTGAAAAAGATTAATAAAAAAACGATCGAAAAATGGTAAGGCAAGTCCCATGGCGAACCAAATAGATAAGGGGCTCCCAAAATAAAACCATTTTTTTATTATTGAGGTGCTATTTTCTTGAGGAATGGGTGACTTTTGCTTTTGAATCAAGTTTTTAATATTTTTACCAAAAATAATTAAAACAATACATAAAAAAGATATTCCCACACCCAATAATAATGTTAAAGCATTTCCATGGTATACTTGAAAAAATAATAGGGGAAATAAAATTGCCATTAGAGCTTGCGCAGATGTAAGCCATATAATTTTAGCTGGCATTAATTGAACCTGAAACCGTGTTTTGATATAATTGAATCCGCCAATACTGATGGTTACCCATATTAAGAGTCCTCCGGTCAACAATGAACTTGATTGGGCGAAGGCCAAAACGGAAATCATTCCAATCCCTAACAATCCTGAAATGAATAAAGATTTAATCTGACTGGAACCAAATGTCTGATGATTCACATCTGAGGTGTAATAGCGAAGTTGGGCTTGATTTAACCAGCCAAAACTTATGGCAACGATTAAATTACATTGGGATAGGAGGAGGCTATATTGACCATATTCAGACGGACCAATAAGCCGAATAAACACCATTACAAATCCAAGACCAACCGCCCCGGGGATGGCTTTCGAAACACCATATAAAATCGTTTCTTTTAACAGTAATCTTTTGGAAATCAAGTTGGATTAGTTTCGATATAGTTTTCTCTGAAGTATATGGTTAGAATGGATGAAAATATTCCAAAAAACATTGATAAAACAATACTTAATCCTCGACGAGGTCTTGTGAGTTTCGTTGGAATATTTGGACCATCTATTTGCTGAACCATATCATCCCGTTCCACCTCATCTATTTTAGCTTTTTCATACTGTGTTTTAAGTGTAACATAAAGACTGTTTTGCAGATCCCGCTCTCTCCCCATTTCCTGCACGCGCATTTGGAGGGATGGAGATGAAGATAAGTTGCGATTGTATTCTCGAAATTCTCGCAATTCTGTTTCCATCTTATCCATTTCTTGCGATACACTTTTGAGTCTTTCTTCTATAAAGATGCGTTTTTGCCTCACCCTATTGGTTTTTAACTGGCTTTGAATCTGTCCGGATTTTTCGATTAAACGCTTCAAGAGTTCAGCCGCAAATGATGGTTCAAATGACTCGACTTTTATTGTGACAACGGGAGACAAACGATCTTTAGATATGTTTATCATTTTTTGCAAATTAGTGATGGCGCGATTTGACCGATCTGGATCGTTGTATTTTGAGAGGTTATGCTCTTGGACCAAAATATAATTGAGTGACATTTTACCATATTTTTGTGTGGAAAATGAATCGGGAAGAATGGTTATAAGCAAGTTACTGCTTTGGACAATTTCAGGGTAAATCTCATCCCATGGTACGGTTCCACCCATCGATAATGGAATACTGATTCCAAGTTGGGCCGCCACACCTGAAAAACCATTAGAACTGGATCCATCTTCTGAAATGGGTAATACTTTTGCACTAGATGTGTATATGGGATTTGCAATCCAAAATACATAAACTGACATCACCAGTATGGTAATTATCGGTAAGCCGAGAAGTATATTTCGATTTTTCTTCCACAGTTTTATTGTCTGTAGTCCAGAAAACTTTTGTGTGGCGACACCATCAATTTGGGTTTCTTTATTTGATGAAGATAAATCAGGGGTATGGGGGGCTACTTTGTCTTGATCATTATTTCCCAAGACTTCGGCGGTGTATTTCATTAAATGTTTGGGTGGTATTTCACCGGTTTTAATCCAACCCGACAATGTCTGTGGTGTTACTTCGAAGTATTCAGCCACTTGATAATTTCTTCTGAAACCAAAATGGCGCATCACTTCTAATACGACTTCTTCGGTTTTTGGGGACTGAGTAGACATATGGTTATTTATTGTGAAATCCCCTCAGGGTTGGTTCCCACCAAATAAATGTCAAATAAACTGGCGCCAAAAGATTTTGTAGATCCGACAAATACAATATTTTGATTTGGCGTCTCAAAGACAGACCAGCCCCAATCATCATTGTCATAGGTTCCATATGCATGTGACCAAATAATATTACCCTTATGATCTATCCGAACCATGAATGCATCTTCGTCATATCCCGTCGCTACCTGCCGACCGGAAGAGCCCACTAATACGATATCACCCTTTTCAGTCCCTGTGGCGGCGAATCTATGGTAACTTTTACCATTGGCTGCGAAAGATCTTTGCCAATCAATATTTCCTTCCATATCCATTTTAGTTATTTTTGGTTGATATAATCCGGGTTCAGCCAATGAGTTTGCCGTTGAGCAAAGAAAATAATTCCCGTTATTTGTATTGCTAATACTATATACGATTTCTTCTGCTTGACCTTCTTCTAAAAATTCCTTTTCCCACAATAATTTACCTTCTTTATCCGTTCGGATAACTAAGCCATTTTTAGAACCTTGGCTATATCGATCTCTTCCACCTACAACTAAAAATCCTTCATCTGGCAATTGGGTAATATCATAAGCCCATTCATGATTGGGAAATACTGGGTTGCCATGGCCTTTTTGCCAAATGAGATTTCCTTCCTGATCAATTTTAATTAAATACATATCTGTATTACCGGAAGAAATCCCCGGACTGTTGGAATGGCCCGCAATAACATATCCGCCCCCTTTAATTTCAATCACAGCTTCACCCACATCCCACATGCTACCGCCATAGGTTTTTTCCCACATGGTGTTCCCGTGAAAATCAGTCTTTACAGCATATACTTGCTGGGCATAGCCAAATGACCAAGTATATCCTACAAATAGGAATCCGCCATCTGACGTTGCAATCACATCATAACCATCTTCATTCCCCCCCCCTCCAAAACTTCGATCCCATTCCACCAAACCTCTTTCATTGGTTTTAATGGCCCATAAATCGGTTTGGCCATTAACTTGGGGAGATCGGCGCCCCACAACGATAATGCCACTGTCAAAGGGAGAGTGAGCCGCATTCCAACCATAATCATACCCTTGGGTGCCGAATCGTCTTGAAAATCCCGGTGGTATTTCTCCACGCCAGTTATATCCTTTACCAATGTCTTCGCAGGACAAGAGAAAAAGGAGACCTATAAAAAAACTATAGATTTGTTTCCTTATTAAATGCATTTTGGTTTTTTCACTTGATCTAACCGTCCTCTGATTCGTCGAGAGCAAACTATTAATTCTCCCGTTTATATTGAATTCCATCTATTCGTACTCCCCCAGTGTCCTATGGACATTTCCCCCCAGCCGGCTCTTTGAGGGCAGGTAAGCACGTATCAGGGGAGAAAATGTATGTGATTGCTTTTACAATTGAATTCATTGTTAGTTATATCCCCCAACTTCTCCGCCTAATTTCATACGGCGGATAAACTTTGGAAAGGGGATTTATTAATTGAATTTTAATCATGTTGTCTGGCTGGCAATATTCTCCACTATTTTGCTGTATTTGCTAAAATGGCAATTGAAACAAGTGAGGTCACCAAACTACTTATTTGCTGAAATCGATCTGGCTTTACATTCTGTTCTGCCAATGGTTTTTCACTCACACGGATCGTGCTACCCGGTAAAATAGATACATTGCTTCTATGGCCAATTCGAGCCGCTTCCCCAAAAGGTGTTAAATAGATGATATGCTTCTTGTCACCATAAGCCGTTAGGCCACCTGCAAAAGATAAATAATCTTTTGCACTGCTATTTGCGGTCCATTCGAAATTGCCAGGATGGTGTACTTCACCTTCAATCTTGACTGTACCTATCATTGGTTTTGCAATCACGGTGTCTCCCGGAGACAATGTTAATGTGCCCAACCTCGACCCAAATTGAAGGGTGTCGCGCTTAACACTCACATAATGTATGCTGGTGGTGCCCAAAAGACCACCGGCACGGTTTAATATTGATTGTAACGATTCTTTTTGATTCATTAAGGGATAAGTGCCAGGAGATATTACTTCGCCTCTAACAACAACTGTCCTGGATGGGATAAGTTTTTCACGTAAATGAATAGAAAGATGGTCATTCGGTAACATATTTAATTCTGAACTTTGGCCTATATTTATCTGAATCGGTTTAGGCAGATTATCAGATGGCGAACGCCTTATAAGTTCAAGATCCCTTATATTATTTGAGTCTACAGACATAATATTTAGTATATCAACAAATGATAAATCGCTCATCCATGGTATTGTTGTAATGGATCGATTTGTCACTGAAACTGAAACGGATTGATTTTGACTAAACTTAAGGGGAACGATGAGACTGTCTCGATGACTTAATATTGTATCTGTAAAATAGCTCTTCAGGATGTATTTATTCTCATTGTCAAAACTTGCGAGCAGCACATGATTCGCCATATTGCGATTTCCCATTCCTGAAAATTGAAGCAGGGTTGAAATATTATCATTTTTCTTTATTTCGTAATAAGCCGGTGATAAAACGTCCCCCGTTAATGCAACGGTCTCACCCCTTGGCGGTACAACAATTATATCGCCTTCTTGAACCGATGGCTGTTTAGCTAATCCAACACCTGTGATAGTGGGGTACATATCCAGCGTATCTATATTGGCCCCATTTCGCTGTAAATATATATCTCTTAATGTTCCTGTTTCGATTATGCCACCGGCCATTATCAATAAATTGGAAATACTCATAGATGGATTCACTACATAATTGCCTGGAAATTGTACATGCCCAGCAACAGACACATTGATATTTTTAATTTTTCCGATGGAGAATTCTAAAAATGTAAGGGGAGGGTCAGATTTAAGAGTTGCATATACTTTTGCGAATCTATTTTGGATATAGGATTTGGCTTGCAGTTGGGTTTTTCCTCCTAAGTATAAAAGGCCAACATTTTTAATAAAAATGGTCCCATCTCTTTCGAGGACTACCCGTTCATTCTGCTCTGCCTGCCCCCAGATAGAAATAATAACTTCGTCCCCATATCCTAAAATGTAGTTACTACTTACGCTGGCATTATCAATTAATTGAATAGAATCACGAAGTGAAAAGAAACGATACCCAAAATGCTGGAGAGTCGGTATGCTATCAGTGGGAATTAACATTCGATTCAATTGATTTAAATCCTTCTGAATTACCTTCATTTTTTCCTGGTAATATTTGGCCATGTCGCCGGGGTTAATGAGCAATCTTACGGGGCCATCATCCGGACCCTTTTCTGATTCTATGCCTTTTTTGACCACTGCATTCGCTTGCTGATCTGTTTTCAGTTTGTCATAGGTACTCATAAATCTTTTTAATTCTTCTGCGGATTGGGCAATAAGAACACTTCCGAAGACGAATATGAATAATATTCGGGTGATCCGTATATATTTAATGAGAATCATTTGAATAAATTTATATAATATTCTGATAATTCGAAAATGTTATTATTGTCTATTTACTATTGATTATTGACTATTTGATATTGAAGAGCTACACAATCGAATGTTAAGAGGTTGTCAGCAAGGGAAGAAAATTAAACTGATTGGTATCCGATCAGACGATTTTCAGTGACCGAATCTTGAGTAAATGATACAACTATTGTGGGTTTTGGATACCGGATAACCGCTACACGATTTCCGGCATGACAATAATAAAGATAAAAGAAGAAAAGTTAAAAGATAAATTACAGCTATACAGCCCACAACAGACTTACAGGGAAAGAAAGGGATTTATATATAATTGTGGGAGAACATGCATCAACACGGTTGATGCAGTCCACATATGGGGGTTCATTGTTTATAATATCACGATCCACGACCAAGGATGGTCGTGGCACAATAAATGCAGTCATGTTCACGAAGTCAGCAGGCAAAAGAGCAGGACGGCCCCGACCTCGTTCCTCGGTGCGGGGCAGGCACGTCCTGCTCGAGGAAGTGAGGACGTGAGCAGGGCGAAACGTCCTGCTCGAGTGAGAAACGTCCCGGTCGAGTGAGCGCTGAATCACAACCAAGATGGTTGTGGTACAATAAAAATCCGTCATCCGAGCAGGCAGGGGAAGCGGTTAACGGTATAGAAACCCGAATCGGTGAAGGCATTCGG
>JACKQG010002057.1_pt1 | contig 26832 bp, 25 predicted proteins | sample 8237621 | NCBI WGS metagenome assembly JACKQG01 (sample SAMN15677084, study PRJNA649215) | marine metagenome | biome: marine; feature: Black Sea; material: saline water; isolation source: suspended particulate matter (SPM) from the Black Sea western gyre | collected 2013-06-09/2013-06-10 | depth... | reverse complement strand
TTCAGCGCCGATGGTACTGCACGGGCAGCTGTGTGGGAGAGTAGGACGAGGCCGGATTCTTATTTAAACCGCCACCCGCTTTAACGAGCTGGTGGCGGTTTTTTTTGCCCCCCCCTACCCTTCAAAAACTTAAACTCCTCCCAGTTTCCACCCTCTCCTCTCGGCTATTTTCACTTTCGTCCCCAACTCAAAACCAATCGCTATTCCTTTTAAAAATCACCACTTCAACATCTTCAATATATTCATAATTTCAACGCTTTTTCATTGACAATAAGTAGCGGCTTGGTTACTATCGGCCTTCTATTTAACCGCGTTTTACCCTCAGGTTCTATAATCAATTAACTGTTTGTTTTTGGGGGGTTAAGCCGGCTCTGAATGAGAAGTTTCTGATCGGTTGACTAATTTATGAGTCAGCAGGTTCGTCTCGGTCAATCGTGTTCATTAAAAATGCCAGTCCTTATACTTAGATAAGCATATGCTTGAACAATACGCAGGCGCCGCAATCATGTTCCTCATTGCCATGGGCATTGCCTGTGGCATGATCGTCATGACTTCTCTTTTGGGTCCCAAAAAAGAGTTCGCTGATAAAATGGAACCCTTTGAATGTGGCGAAAGCCAGTTGGTCTCCCCTCACCAACGATTCTCCGTCAAGTTTTATCTGGTGGCGGTTTTATTCGTGCTGTTTGATATTGAAGCTATTTTCTTTTTCCCCTGGGCCATTCTGTTTAGAAGGTTGGGGATGTTCGGCTTTATAGAAATGTTGTTGTTTGTTTTCATTCTCGGCATAGGACTTCTGTATGTCTGGAAACGTGGCGGACTGGATTGGGAATAACCCTCTGGGCGAGGGTGGCTAATAGCAATGGCTCGCTGAGCCGCCAACACATTGGATGCAGGGCCTGCCCTGCTATTTTAATTTAAAAAAATGTCTGATAAAAAAATCATTGAACGCATAAAAGAACATCACGCTTCTGCGGTGATAGACAGCCATGACTTTCGTGGTGATCAAACCGTCATTATGAAAAAGAACTGTGGCGGCGAATTCTTCAAGTTCCTACGCGATGACCCTGAACTGGCCTTTAATTTTTTGATGGACATTACGGCAGTGGATTACCTCTCCAAAAAGGATGATCGGTATGAAGTGGTTTACCATTTCTACTCCTTGAAACATAACCACCGCTTACGAATAAAAATTCCTGTATCGGCGGAAGATTGCAACGCCGAGTCGATAACGCCTTTCTGGAAAACGGCGAACTGGTATGAGCGCGAAATCTGGGACATGTATGGCATCAAGTTTCGCAACCATCCCAACTTAAGACGGATTCTTCTTTACGAGGAGTTTAAAGGACACCCTTTACGCAAAGATTACCCCATCAACAAACGGCAGCCCCTGATCGGGCCGCTGAATTGAAGGAAAGACCATGTGGGTCGACTTAATCATAACGCTGGTTAAAATCTCATTCATCTTAGCGATCACCGTTGGCTTTTTTGCTCCGGTTCTGACCTGGGTGGAACGTAAGCAGAGTGCGCTCATGCAGGATCGCATCGGTGCTAACCGTGCCGATATCATGGGATTCACCGTGCTGGGCCTGTTTCACATCATCGCCGACGCGCTGAAGATGTTTACCAAGGAAGACTTTATTCCAGACGGTGCCAATAAGATTCTTCATACCGTCAGCCCTATCATAGCTTTGGTCCCTGCCCTGCTTACTTTTGCGGTCATACCCTTTGGCGGGCAATACACACTGTTTGATAAAGAAGTTAACCTGGTCATTTCAGATCTTGATGTTGGCCTTTTATTTGTATTTGCAATTGCATCGTTGGCGACCTACGGCTATGTCATCGCCGGCTGGAGTTCCAACAATAACTGGTCTCTCTTAGGATCCATGCGAACAGCATCGCAGATGATATCCTATGAAGTCACCATGGGTCTCACCATCATTGGCGTGCTGATGGTTTATGGCTCCATGAAGCTGACTGAGATAGGTGCTATTCAGGAAAACTTCTGGATGTGGGGAATCTTTCTCCAGCCTGTTGGGTTTTTCATGTTCCTGACTGCATCGATCGCTGAGAACAAACGTATCCCCTTCGATGCTCCTGAAGCAGAGTCGGAGCTTGTCGCAGGTTATTTCACCGAATACAGTGGTCTTAAGTTCGGTATGTTTTTCATGGCCGAGTTTATCGAAATGGTCACGATCGGCGCGATCATGACTATTTTATTTTTGGGAGCGTGGCATATTCCATTTTTGACAACGGCCACGTTGCTTTCCTGGTTTGACTTTCTCGGCACTACGGGTTCGAACCTCGTTGTGATGTTAATTCACGTAGGTGTGTTTTTCGCCAAGGTGATTTTCTTTATCTGGTTGCAGATGATAATTCGGTGGACGCTTCCCCGGTTTCGTTACGATCAGATCATGAGGCTGGGTTGGAAGATTCTTCTTCCTCTTTCCCTGGCAAATATTCTCGTTACCGGGCTTCTAATCCTGGCGCTGAATTAAGGAGTGCGCTCATGGCTTATTATGTAAATAGAAGATCAGAAATGACTTGGTGGGAGAAGTCTTATATCCCCGAAATTATAAAGGGGATGTGGCTCACTTCCCGACGTTTCTTTTATAACTTGTTTGGGTTCATCCCTTTTTTCCTTGGCACTGAAAAGGATAGAAGGATCATGACCGTGTATTACCCGGAAGAACAGGTTCAGTATCCGGTAGCCTATCGGGGAAGACCCGTTCTGGCGCAGAATGAAGATGGACACCCGGCATGCGTTGCCTGTGGCCTTTGCGAAATCGCCTGCCCGGCTTACTGCATACATATTGAACCCGGTCAGAATACCGGCAAGCAAAATCAGTATGAAAGATGGCCGGATGTGTTCAACATTGATTATGCAATATGCATTTTTTGTGGGAACTGTGAAGAGGCTTGTCCTGAAGAAGCCATCTTCATGAGTGACGATTGCGAAATATCCATGTTGGATCGGAAACAAATGCTTTACACCAAGGAACAACTTTTAACACCGGTGGCTGATTTGCAAAAACGCATTGAATTCACCCGAAACATGTATGCAAAATGGAACTACTGATTTTTTATCCGCTAGCCGGATTCTGTGTGGTGCTTGCCCTGGGCGTTGTCTTTAACACCAGCCCTGTAGGGTCAGCTCTTTCACTAATCGGCATGATGCTGGGCCTTGCAGGTATATTTGTCTTGCAACAGGCACATTTCATCGCCATTTTGCAGATCATCATTTATGCCGGGGCCATTATGGTTCTATTCATGTTCGTGATCATGCTTCTTAACTTGAAAAAAGGCGATGACGCCGGCTGGATCGCCAGAGATCGAAACCTGCTGCTCTCGGTGTTGACGGGACTTTTGGCTGTAGGAATTTTATACAAACTTTCGGACATCATTTTCACCGCAAAAATGAATACACCCGCAATCCTTCCAGACAGTTTCGGGACAGTGGCTATCATCGGTGAAACTTTGTTTACGGATTTCGTTCTGCCTTTTGAGGTGGCTTCGATACTTTTACTGGCAGCAATGGTCGGGGCAGTGGTCCTGGCTAAAACTAAACTGGACTGATAATGCTCGAAGATACTGTTCCCTTATCGCATTACTTGATGTTGAGCGCGACTCTGTTCGTGATCGGCATCGTTGGCGTCCTGGTACGCAGGAACGTCATCGTTGTGTTCATGTCTATTGAGATCATGTTGAATGCGGTCAATATTTCGTTGATCGCTTTTGACAACTACATGAACCTTTCGAGCGGACAGATTTTTAGTTTTATGGTGATGTGTGTTGCCGCCGCCGAGGTTTCAGTTGGACTGGCTATTATCATCGCCTTGCATCGGAATAAACCGACTGTCAATCTGGACGAATTTAACCTGTTAAAGTGGTAAAAACGGTATGTTGCTAAAACTGACCTGCCTGGTCCCTCTTTTTCCGTTGATCGGATCGATCATCAACGGTTTTTTTGGGTTGAGAATTGGCAAAAATGCTGTGGGGCTTGTTGCTTGCGGCAGTATGGGCTTGTCTTTTCTTACCTCTATCCTGATCTATATCGGGTACCTCATGTTGCCGGAAGGGCAGCACATATATGAGCAGGTTGCCTGGACCTGGTTCGGGGCCGGTGACTTCACAGTTGATTTTGGTTTTCAGATCGACCCACTCACTCTGGTTATGATGTTTGTCGTGACCGGTGTTGGCCTCATTATCCATGTCTATTCCATCGGCTACATGCATGAGGAGTACAGCTACTATCGATTCTTTGCATATTTCAACCTGTTTGCCTCTGCCATGCTCCTTCTCGTTATGGGCAACAACTTCCTGCTCATGTTTATCGGTTGGGAAGGCGTAGGCTGCTGTTCTTATTTTCTCATTGGCTATTACTTCGAGAAAAAATCTGCGTGCGACGCCGGCACCAAAGCATTCATCGTAAACCGTGTAGGTGATTTCGCCTTTCTGTTGGCGGTCATGTACATATTCAATATTTTTGGCACCATTGATTTCTCCGATGTCATGCACGCCGCTCCAGAAAAACTGATTTATGGTGGAGAAATCGTCACCATCATCACCATGTTGCTGTTTGTCGGAGCAACCGGTAAGTCAGCACAGATCCCGCTTTATACATGGCTCCCGGATGCTATGGAAGGTCCAACACCGGTCAGCGCCCTGATCCACGCAGCCACCATGGTGACGGCGGGGGTCTACATGATTGTCCGCTGTAATGTGCTCTTCAATTTATCGCCTCTGACCATGACCACGGTTGCATTCATCGGCGGAGGCACTGCGGTGATGGCAGCTACGATCGGCATGACGCAATTCGATATTAAACGTGTTCTGGCTTACTCCACTGTCAGTCAGATCGGATATATGTTTCTAGCTTGTGGTGTCGGTGCTTACACTGCCGCCATTTTCCATCTCGTGACCCATGCATTTTTTAAGGCCTGTCTCTTTCTCGGTTCCGGTAGCGTAATTCACGGTATCCATGGGGAGCAGGATATGCGCAAAATGGGCGGGCTTAAAAGTCACATGCCCGTCACTTACTGGACATTTCTTGTTTCAACTCTGGCGATTGCCGGCATCTTCCCGTTATCCGGTTTTTTTAGTAAGGACGAAGTTCTGTACCACTCTTTGATGGATGGAAATATAATTTTCTGGGGTATGGGGGTTTCTGCCGCCCTGTTGACCGCATTTTATATGTTCCGGCTGGTGTTCATGACTTTCCACGGTGAATCGCGGGTCGATCCTTCTGTGCATCCACATGAATCCCCGAAAGTGATGACCATGCCATTAGTAATTCTGGCCGGACTCGCTACAGTGGGTGGCCTGCTTGGAATCCCGTTTCACCACTATTGGCATCTTCATACTTTACATAGCTGGTTGGAGCCGGTCCTGCATTTCGATCTGGCTAATGCGCTGGAACATTCCGGGCATATGCTCCATGAAGCGGGACGGCACGCACCTTCCTGGGCGCATCTATTAGAACCAAAAACACATGACTGGATGATCGAATTATTGTTAATGTTTTTCTCTTTGGCCGTTGCCCTTACTGGAATTTTTGGTGCCTACATGTTCTATATCAAACGACCCGACCTGCCGGAAAAATTCACAGAAGGACAGTGGGGTCTCGATTTAGTACAGAACAAATATTATATTGATGAGCTTTATGACGAGTCCATTGTGCAACCCACAATCGAAGGCTCCAAACTGTTATGGAAAGAATGCGATGCCAAAGCCATAGATGGTGCCGTGAATGGCACCGCCCAAACCATCGGCTGGTTCAGCCGTCAGGCCCAGGTATTTCAGTCCGGTTTCGTCCGCAATTATGCCTTATTTATTGTTGTCGGATTTATTAGTCTTTTGCTGGTGATGTTTTAAATGTTTTTAACTTTCATCACATTTCTACCTCTCATCGGGGCGCTGTGCCTGGCATTCATGCCAAAGGAAAATGAAAACGCGATCAAGCAGACTGCGCTTGCCATCGCGTTGGCAGATTTTCTGCTCTCATTAATGTTGTGGACAAATTTTGACGACACCACCCATAAAATGCAGTTTGGGTTGAACATTCCCTGGATCGAAGCCTGGGGCATCAACTACCACATTGGGATGGATGGCATTTCATTACTGCTTTATGTGATGACCACCTTCCTGACTATGATCTGCATTATCGCATCCTGGGATGTTAAAAAGCATATCCGCGAGTACATGATGGCCATGCTGGCTCTTTCAACCGGCATGCTGGGAGTTTTCATCGCCCTTGACCTTTTCATGTTTTATGTTTTCTGGGAATTCCAACTGGTTCCCATGTACATCATTGTCGGTGTCTGGGGTGGTCCGCGGCGGATTTATGCGTCCATCAAATTCTTCTTGTTCACCGCTGTAGGCTCACTGCTCATGTTGGTCGCCATCATCTGGATTTATTTCCATATTCAGCAAACGACCGGCGTTGCAACCGCAGACATTCTTTATATTACCGAGCACCTCGACGTTTCTCTGGACGCCTCAAAATGGCTGTGGATGGCCTTTTTCCTGGCTTTTGCCATCAAGGTACCAATGTTTCCATTTCACACCTGGTTACCAGACGCGCACGTTGAAGCGCCCACAGCAGGTTCCGTCATTCTGGCTGGTGTCCTGCTGAAAATGGGGACTTATGGCTTCCTGCGTTTCAACCTGCCCTTCTTCCCTCAGGCTTCTTACGAATTTGTTCCCATGGTGGCTTGGCTGTCGATCATCGGAATCATTTACGGGGCACTGGTGGCAATGGTGCAGGAAGACTTGAAGAAACTGGTTGCCTATTCCAGCGTCAGTCATCTCGGATTTATCATGCTGGGAATTTTTGCGCTGAATCCTTACGGAATTCAAGGAGCACTGATCCAGAATATCAATCACGGCATCAGCACCAGTGCGCTCTTCCTTTTGGTTGGTATCGTTTACGACCGCCGTCATACAAGATTGATCTCAGAGTTTGGCGGGTTAGCCAAAATCATGCCGAAATACACGATATGTTTTATGATCGTGGCACTTTCTTCGATTGGGCTACCGGGTATGAATGGTTTTGTCGGTGAGTTCCTGATACTGCTGGGGATATTTCAGGTTAACGGACTCTGGGCGGCCTTTGCCACCTCAGGAGTCATTCTCGCGGCCTGCTACATCCTTTGGATGTTCCAGCGCGTCATGTTCCTGGAATTGAAAAATCCGAAAAACGTCAACCTGAAAGATATGAATACCAGGGAGATGATCACCATCGCTCCCCTGATCGTTTTAATTTTCTGGATAGGTTTGTATCCCAAACCTTTTATGAAAACATTTGATGCATCGGTCAACCACCTGGTCTCAAGAGTGAACCCGGATAATTTCCGGCCTCATCAGGAGAAACACAATGACAGTCATGGGGAGCATGCTCAACTCATGACTCAAACTGAAATGGCAAGTTTGAACCATAAGCTTCAAATGCCCAAAAAAGTTTTGATTAAGGAATAAACTGTGGAACCCATTCTCGCACCTGAATCGATTGACCTGATTGCCCTGGCACCTGTGCTCGTGTTGAGTGTTTTTGCCATGCTGGTACTGGTGTTAGACCTTTGGGGCGGACGAAACAAAACCCTGCTGGTGTTTACCAGTCTGGTTGGCCTTCTGATGACGGCCATCAGTGCTTTTGCCAAGCATCCGATCCCTGCTTATTCCTTTAACGACAGCTATGTCGTCGATCACTTGTCGTTATTTTTCATATGTATATTCACCATCAGTTCCGCGCTGGCGATCCTTTTATCAGTGGAATACAACGAGCGGGAAGGCATACGGGCTGGAGAGTATTATGCCCTCATCCTCTTCTGTACGGTGGGGATGATCCTCCTTGCCTCTTCCACCGATATGGTCATGATTTTTCTGGGCATCGAAATTGTTTCGATCTGCCTGTATGTCCTGGCGGGAATACGCCGAAACGATCATAGGTCCAACGAAGCGGCTCTTAAATACTTTCTGCTTGGCGCATTTGCAACCGGGTTCCTGTTATACGGAATGACCATGGTTTATGGTTCTACCGGCTCCACGAACCTGTTTAAAATCGCCGAGTTTGTGCAAAATCCATCAGCCCAATCCAATCCTCTGCTTCTAATGGGGCTGGTGCTTCTTATTATTGGATTCGGATTCAAAGTCGCCTCGGTGCCATTTCACATGTGGGCTCCCGATGTTTATCAGGGTGCACCGACTCCCGTTACCGCTTTCATGTCAGTGGGACCCAAAGCCGCCGCGTTTGCCGCTTTTTTCAGGGTCTTTGCCGAGACCTTCCCGGAGATGTCACCGTCCTGGGAAATGCTTCTCAGCATCATCGCGGTCCTAAGCATGTTTGTCGGCAATCTCGGTGCCATCATGCAGACCAACATCAAACGCATGCTGGCGTTTTCCAGTATCTCGCATGCAGGTTACATCCTGATGGCGGTCATCGCTAAAAGTTCTCTCGGCAGTTCGAGCCTGTTATTTTATATGCTGTCCTATGCCTTCGTGACATTTGGAGTTTTTGCTATCGTCATTATCCTCGGCCGCAAAGGCGAAGAGAACCTGGAGATCAAAAACTATTCAGGGCTGGCTTACAAGCATCCAGTTATTGCCTTGAGCATGGCCATTTTCCTCCTATCGCTGGCTGGACTACCTCCGTTTGCCGGATTCGTTGCCAAGTTTTACATCTTCAGCGCCGCAATTCAGGAAGGGTTGCTCACGCTGGTTATCATCGCCGTGCTCAACAGTGCCATCTCACTTTATTACTACCTGAAAGTCATAGTCTTCATGTATATGAAAGAGCAGGAAGCAGAGTTTAGAATTTCCCTGACTCCGATGACCCTGTTCGTCGTTCTGGTCGGCGTGATCGGTACCATCAACCTCGGCATCTTCCCCAACGCTATCATCACCCTCGCCTCCCACTGACCAGCGAGCCGCCGGTGGCAAATAGCAATAGCCTTCATTAGCGGACTAATAACTAGCTCGGCTTAGTGAAACATTACCAAACCTTCTCTATAGCGCTAAAAAACCATCGGTAGTCGGCCTCATGCCGAGGGGTATGTTATAATTCCTTATCTAAACACAAACGACTAAAAAGGTAGATTAGCATTATGAAAATGCATCATCTGGACAAAGAACAAGTGGAAGCGGTCATGCAGAAAGTGAAGGAAGTGGTCGATTCGGGACAATACCCAGCCGATACCATAGAAGCAATTTTCAAACTATCCGAAGTGGATGGAAAAAACTTCCTTGAATGTAAGGCCCACCCCATTCAGAAAGAAAAAGTGAATTTTGAAATTGATCCGGAGAAAGGTGTACGGTTTTTTGATCCGTTCAACTTTTTCACACGCGGAATCTATAAGGACATGGACGGCCTGACCATCTGGACTACAGACAACCTTAAAGAACCCTGGGAATACGACGAGGATCCCCCAAGCCCATAAAAAAACCCCCGCGCCTGTTGGCACGGGGGTTTTTCTAATTCAGTATTTTACTCTTCAGCTTTTCTCTTTAGTTTTTTCCTGGTCCTTACTGAAGTCGTAAGATCCTTTACGCGGAAGAGAAGCGGTAAAACTGTCGGCTGCATCTTTCATCGCTTTATCTTTGGCCTCGCCTTCTTCTTCGGCCTTTTTACGAATCGCGGCTTCTTTTTCTTCTTCGGTCATATCTTCTTCGGCTTTACCCTCTTCAACCTGGGCGGCTTGCTCGCCTTCATCAACTGCGACGGCTTCGTCACCTTCCTGCGCTTCTTTCATGGAAGTTTTGAAGTTTTTGATACTACGCCCAAAAGCACTGCCAATTTCGGGAAGCTTTCCTGCCCCGAAAATAATCATAATGATGATCAAAATGACCATCAACTCAGGAAAACCAATTCCCATCATAATTCATACCCTCCCAGTATTTTAAAATAGGCTTTCGGCCTCAAACAGGCCCTCTACCTACAGAAACTATAAATCGAAATTGTAGAAAGTGCAGTTTAGCCTTTTTTTATAAATGATTACAAGGGGAAATGACCCCCATCAAGTCATCCGGGATGATCTCAACCCTGCCGAAGAGACTCTATAGCCTTTTTATAGTCTTTTGCGTTAAAAATCGCCGACCCGGCAACCAACACGCTGGCCCCTGCCTCCACGATATCACCCGCATTATCAGGATTGATGCCGCCATCAACTTCCAGTGCGATAGGGTGTTCGTAATGGCTCGTGATTTCACTCAGGTTCTCGATCTTGTCCAGCATCGATGGAATGAATTTCTGTCCACCGAAGCCCGGGTTGACCGACATAAGTAAAACTATGTCGATCTCGTGCAAAATTTCTTCCAGCGAAGAAAGAGGAGTAGCCGGGTTCAGCACAACCCCTGCCACTTTATCCTGATCCTTGATCAACTGAATGGTACGGTTCAAATGTGGACAGGCTTCAACATGAACAGTGATGATATCTGAACCAGCGGATATGAATTCACCAATATAATTGTCTGCATTTTCGATCATCAAATGCACATCCAGCGGAAGTTCCGTCACTTTTCGAATGGCCTCTACCACCGCCGGACCAATGGTTATATTGGGCACAAAATGACCATCCATAACATCGATATGAATCCAGTCGGCTCCCGCCTGTTCTACCGCTTTGACCTCATCACCCAGCCGGGAAAAATCTGCGGCAAGTATGGAAGGCGCGATGATTACCCCTTCTTGCTTCTCGGTCATTAGCTCAATCAACCTCCATTCAGAAAATAAATCGACCGAAGCATAGCATAAGCTGATAAATCGATCCATTTTTATAAGACGTCTATGTAATGCCTCTAGCACTCGATGACTTATTTCATTATAATGGAAGGCTTTACACCCACTATTTTTAAGCCCATGCAGACCATCCTTGAAAATCTCCGTGAGAAGATCAAGATCCTCTTAATGCAGGATCACAATATGCTACTGCTGGCGGCGGTGATCGGGTTTCTGGCAGGACTGGCATCGACTCTGTTCCGTAGACTGATCGAGTTTTTTGGGCATGTTTTTTCTGCTGATGGACTGGCTGTTATTGGAATAACCGGCTCTTCAATTCCTTTCCTTTTACCGCTCATGCCAATGATCGGTGGAATCATTACCGGCGTCATTTGCCATTTTTTCCCCGATGCAGTCAAAGAAAACGGAGTGCACCGGGTCATGCACGCAGTCGCCATGAAGGCAGGGAAAATCCGCAAACGTACCTTACTGACCTGTTCAACCACATCGGCACTCACTATCGGGTCCGGCGGTTCAGCGGGAAGAGAGGGGCCTACCGTGCAGATTGGCTCAGCTGTGGGCTCGGCCCTTGGCAACTTGTTCCACCTTTCTCATGAACGAGTCCAGGTTTTGGTTGGCTGTGGAGCAGCAGCGGGGATCGCCGCCTCATTCAATGCTCCCTTAGCCGGGGTTCTGTTCGCCCTTGAGATCATTCTTACGAACTTCACCATCCACACATTCAGCCCCATCGTGGTCGCCTCGGTCATTGGTACGGCTACAGGCCGGGCAATGGAAGGCAACGAAATCACTTTCCATGTTCCGGTTCATGAACTGGTCAGTTACTCCGAAATCGTTTTTTATTTATTCCTCGGGCTTCTTTGCGGAGTGGTTTCAAAGCTGTTCACTTATGCCTATTTCAAAGCATATGACATTTTTGACAAAAAGGTTAAACTCCCAAAACCTTTAAAACCCGCTCTCGGAGGTCTGATCGTTGGCTTCATCTCGTTATCTTTCCCAGCGGTTCTGGGCAACGGTTACGATTTTATGGAAAAGGCTCTGAACGGAGAGCTTTTCTGGGGCTTGGCCTTTGCGCTGATCTTTTTGAAAATCATCAGCACTTCCTCAACCCTGGGTTCGGGAGGACTTGGCGGAGTCTTCGCTCCCTCTCTGTTTATCGGAGCCATGCTGGGCTCCGCCTATGGGACTTTAGTGCATGCCATCAACCCCAGCTTCACCGCCTCGCCGGAGACTTATGCACTGGTGGGTATGGGTGCCGTAGCAGGAGCGGTGATGCAAGCTCCCTTGACTAATATTCTAATGCTGTTTGAGTTGACCAATGATTACACCATCATTTTACCGATCATGATCACCTGCATCGTTTCGGCTTACACTTTTCGTGCGTTTGATAAAAACTCAATTTATATACAAAAACTGCTGAAGGAAGGCATTAATATCAAGCATGGTCGAGAGGTTTCTATTCTCAACTCCATCAAGGTCAATGATGTTTTAAGCAAGGATGTCACGACGATCCCCGAGGGCATGCCTTTTAGAAAAATTTTGGAAACCATCTCATATTCCAAAAACTTTTATTTCCCCGTCGTAGATGGCAAAGGAGAGATGTCCGGCATTTTGTCTTTTCACATGATTCGGGAAATGATTTTTGAAGCAGAGCTGGGCGATCTGGTGGTCGCTAACGATTTAAAAGTCAAATCTGTGATGACTCTCACACCGGAAAACAACCTCAACGAAGCTATGGAAATGTTCGCCAAACTTGATGTGGAACAGCTTCCCGTAGTCCGACGAGATGACCTGAAACGAGTGATCGGCATGGTCAACCGGGGGGAAGTCGTCGCCGCTTATAACCGCGAAGTGCTGGTCTCTGGATTCGATAGATAGGGATACCCCATACCCCCCCCTTCAACTTTTCTTCTTTGCTTGCTCACCCTGGTTGCCGATTTTCTTCTTGAAAGTTTCAAAGAGAACCTCAGCCATTAGACTATGCCCGATTTCATTTGGGTGACAACGATCGGGGAAAAGGAAGGCTAACATGGGATCATCTTCCATGCTCTCTCCATACGCTTCAAAGTAGGTGACGAGCAAGTCGGGAAACCGGTCGTGAACCGTCGACAAATAAGGCTCCAGCGCTGAAGGAAAATTAAAGAAAGGGCTGTTTTTATTCCCAATGGTTTGCTGTGCTGCATCCTGATACGCAACCGGATTGCAGACATTGACAAAAATGGGATTGCCTCCCTTTTCCCGGACTCCCTCCATCAGGGCCTCAAGGTTTTCACGATATTGCTCTAGAGGAACCCGCAAACCCTGCTTCTGAATGGAAGTACGTTTTGGCAACCCAAAGCTTCTCATCCACCGAAAAAGTAAAAGATTTTTCAACCGCCAGTTAATTTTTCCTGCCATGGAGTTTCGCAGTTCATATTGGCGCCGGTCTGTTTGTAGCGAAGAATAAGCGTCATTCCATCCATAGGACAGGATCACCCAGTCGCCCTTTTCCACACCATCCATATCTTGCAACAACAATTTCCCCTGAAAGGATGAAAAACCCGGAAGCGACAGGTTCCTCAGGTTAAAGGGAGAAATGCTGTTCAACTTTTTTGTTAACAGGGCTGAATAGGATTTTTCATATTCCACCCCCCAGCCGAAACTGCTGGAGTCACCCAGCACATACAGGGTTCTTGCCGAAGCTTCTACTTTAGTCGAATTCATGGACGGCACACGAAACCCTTCGGCATCGGAGACAATCGTCCAGGGGGGAAGCTTGTCCACCATAAGGGCCGAGGAGTAGTTCTGCACCGTGGTCGAGAAATTGGGTTTTAACCGATAACCATAGCGCAAGTCAGGCTCGTAGGCATAGGCATCCTCACTCACGAAACCCTGCCCGGCCACAAACTCCTGATATTTTTCCAATACTACAGGGTCCATCTCTTCCATCCAGGAAGGAATGGTATAGGATTTATAGCGGAACACCGGCTCAAAACCGGAAAGCCTGAGAAGCAGCTCGATAAACCCGAAAAAGAAAAAGACCACCACTATGGAGAAGCAAAAAGACTGAATCGTTTTTGATCTTTCTAGCGGAGCCACGGCCTATCCCTGAAATTTGGAAGGAGAAAAGCGTTTCAACAAAAGAGAGTTTCCAACTACCGAAACAGAACTCAAAGACATGGCCAAAGCGGCAAACACAGGTTTCAGAAGGACACCATAAAAAGGATACAAGACCCCCGCCGCAATTGGAATTCCCATCACATTATAAAAGAAAGCCCAGAAAAGATTCTGCCGGATCTTCGCCATAGTCCGCCGACTCAATTCAATAGCCTGGGCGACAGCCCTGAGGTCTGAGGTAACCAGAGTGATATCAGAAGCCTCCATCGCAACATCCGTACCACTCCCCAAAGCAATACCCACAGTGGATTCAGCCAATGCCGGTGCGTCATTGATTCCATCTCCCACCATTGCCACCTTACGCCCATCTGCCATCAGCTTTCTAATTTCATCCCTCTTTCCTGAAGGCAGGACTTCCGAGATCACCTCATCAATATCCAGCTGTTGGGCGACAGCCTGAGCGGTTTTTTGATTATCTCCTGTCACCATCATCACTTTCAGCCCCATCCTTTTGAGATGGTGAACGCATTCCCTGGCATAAGGCTTTAACTTGTCAGTAGTAGTGATAAGACCTTCAATCTTTCCATCAACACTCAACAGCATGGGTGTCTTTCCCTGAATCGCTAATTTTTCCAAGTCATCACTCATGGAAGAAAAATCGATTTCCTGTTCCTGCATCAATTTAACATTTCCGAGGAAAACATTTTTATTCTCTATTTCTCCCTGCACCCCAAAACCGGGCAGAGCCTCAAATTCGGAAACTGTTTCGAGCTTTAGGCCACGCTTCTTCGCCTCCAAAACCACAGCCTGAGCTAAAGGGTGCTCCGATTTTTTTTCCAGAGAACCAGCCAACATCAGTAGACGGTCTACATCCAATACGGCGGCTGGAGATAAAAGCACATCGGCCACTTCCGGTTTACCAAAGGTTAGGGTTCCTGTTTTATCAAATACAATCGTATCGAGTTTTTCAGCCTGCTCTAAAGCCTCTCCGCTCTTTATCAGTATGCCCATCTCTGCGCCTTTTCCAGTTCCAACCATGATCGCCGTAGGAGTTGCAAGCCCCAGAGCGCATGGGCATGCAATGATCATGACCGAAATGAAGATCATCAGGGCAAAGAGAAATGGTGTGGTGGGCAAAGGACCGAATGAATCTCCAAACCCCCACCAGAATGCGGAAGCCAGAAGAGCCAGGCCAATCACCGATGGTACAAAGATTCCAGCAATTTTATCCGCAAGTCTTTGTACAGGGGCTTTCGATCCTTGTGCCTGTTCCACCAATTGAATGATCTGTGCCAGCACCGTATCTTTACCCATGCGGGTCACCCGCATTTTAAAAAATCCGGTTTTGTTGAGGCTCGCCCCGATCACTTCATCACCTGATTTTTTTTCTACCGGAACACTTTCACCGGTCAACATAGACTCATCAATCGAAGATTGCCCTTCAATCAAAATTCCATCTACAGGAATTTTCTCTCCGGGCCGGACCAGGACCACATCTCCCACAATGAGGTCTTCCACACCAACTTCAAGCTCCCTGCCCTCTCGTTCGACGTGAGCGGTTTTAGGTTGAAGTCCCATCAACTTTTTGATCGCGGAAGAAGCGTTATGCTTGGCCCGAGCTTCCATCCAACGTCCAAGCAATACAAGTGTGATGATCATGACTGAGGTATCGTAATAAACATCCAAACTAGCTGACCAACCCGGAAGAATGGTGACCCACGCGCTATAGAAATAAGCCGCTGAAGTTCCCACGGCAATGAGCGTGTTCATATCAGCGTAACCGTGACGGAGTCCATTGAACGACCCCCGGTAAAATTGCCCGCCGCAATAAAACTGCACCGGGGTTGCAAGAATCAATAATGTAATATTCAGCGCCTGCAATTGGATATTGAATAACGATTCGCCCTGCATCGAAATAAACATGACCATCAGACTGGTCAATCCGCTGAGGATCAGTTTTAGTTTAAGCTCAGCCAGATGCTTGAGATAGCGTTCTTCATCCCCATCCGAAGAAACAGATTTTTCAGGCAATAAACGATAACCGACTTCTTGCAAAGCTGACCGCAGGGATTCAAAACTAACCATAGCCGGGATGTAATCGACAAGCACCTGCTGGGTAGCAAGGTTCACGTCAACACTATAAATCCCTTGTAAAGACAAAAGTTTTTTCTCAACCCGAGAAACGCAAGAGGCGCAGGTCATGCCCTCAACAGGAAATATTTTACTCAGACGCGGGACTTCAAAGCCCAACTTTTCGATCGCCATTGGGAACTTATCAGCAGATATTTTTTGTGGATCAAATTCAATCGAGGCCGCTTCCGCAGCAAAATTGACATGGGCAGAGATCACCCCTTCCAGTTCACCGACCTTTTTTTCAATCCGCGCCGAACAACTGGCACAACTCATGCCCTTAACCGGCAGGGTTATCGTTTCTTTATTTTTGGATTTAATATCCGGCATGATGAACTTAGATAAACATATGAGGAGCCATTAATTTTTCCTGCGGCCAAGATAAGACAAGGCGCACACCTAAATTAAGGTGTTCATAGCACTATATCAGGAAACGCTTTTGTCAATGACACTATTTTAAGGGAGGCTTACAGGGGAACTCAGTATTTTTAGGTGAAGATCAATAATAAATCTGATTGCGACCATTTTCTTAGGCTTTATAAAAATCCTGGTCTTCATGATTTTCACGTTAACGGGTCAATGTTAATAAAAAATCAGTAGTGTTAAGATGTTGCCTTCATCCTGTTTCCGGTAGAAAGGTAGGCATGCTCACACCCCGGAATTCCTGGAATTGTCCTCGAACCTGACATAAGTGAACTTCTATATTTTTTGCTCCTAGATTATATAGCAGGTGAACCAGTTTTTGTTTGTCTGTAGGGACGATGAAGAGAGGGGTTCTACCGCGATAAAAATCAAGCTCCTTCAGAACCAGAGCCCCTGCCGCTTCTTCCGTCTCTGCGACACAGGGTCCCAGCATGTTAAATGAAGGGTGGCCACAGGAAATCATAAACCCTTCAAGCCCTTTTCCATCGGCTTTTTCTATAACAGAAACGTGCCAGATGCCTCGCTTGTTTTCCAGACAATAACGGTAGTCCTGTTCACGAATGATGCCGCTTACTTGCATTTCGAGTTGACCCATCGCGGAGATGTCTTCCAGAGTGGCTTCCCGAACGCGACCGATTTCTATCTCTGAGTTTATTTGTGATGCTGAGATCCCGCTGGAAGGAACTTCAAATATCATATCGTGATAACTGCAACGGGGGAAGGCTCCACCGCGAGTGTAAAGGGAAAAAGACTCCACATTGCAGGCGCTTTGGACAATGCGGAGCGAGGCAAAACCACCTGCATCCGTGTAGTTGATGATGTGGTCATACAGGGCGCTGGCTACTTTTTGCTTCCAGAAATCGGGATGCACGGCCATGATCCCCAAACTGACATGATGTTCTCTGGGGTGATAAAAGCATGCCCCCATCAAACGTCCGGTATTTTTTTCTATGGCCGCAATGTTCAGGTCGGGATCCATGTCCTGATAAATATCGTAGATAATTCCCATATCCTCTTGTGGGCAACGAAAATACTGATCGTTAAGGCCACGTTGACGGTACCAGGTATTAAATGAGTTATAAAGCATTTCGGAAAATGCATCTCGGTCGTCATCCACCAGCGGTCGGAGGTGGAAATTCTGAAGTTTTTTATTGGATAAAGTTTTAATGATCATTTTTGATGCCCCAGAAGTTTTCTAAATTATTATTCGATTTTTAATTTAGAAAATTTGTAATTGCAAGCCTAGAAGGTGGTCATCCTGATTTGAGGTTGTCGCCGCAGTGGTGGTGGAGGAGTTTGTGCCATCAAAAATGCTAAACTGATATTTCAGCTTGGAGTCCAGCGTGGTTCCCCAAATGGCGACTCCGTCGTCCCGGCCCGCGAAGATGGATGGATAAACTTGCACAAAGAGAAGATCCCATTCATTTTGAAAATACGGTCCTACTTGTTGCAATCGATCAGCAGGTGGAAGAAACCTGCCCGCCCAAACCTGGAACCAGTGATAGAAATTTAATTTAGCTATTGCGTCTAAGACTCGCATATCTCCTGTATCCGTTGAGTCTCTTTCGGCATTAAACTCAAAAGTAATACCTTGGACACTTGACCGTTGAGGTAAAGCCTTATGCTTTCCACTTCAAATTCATTGCTGAAATTTGAGCCACTGGGTGCGGTGTCTTCAACTGTCGCAAAGCTGGTGCGTAGCCCTGTGCCAATACTGATCCAACGTGTTTTGTCCAATTGAACCACCCCTCCAACTTGGGCTTGTGCGCTGGAACTAAAGAGAACTGAAAAAAATAGCGCCACCCAATAGTGCCACCCATAGTGTGATTTTATTTTCATGCTTCATCTTTAAGTTCATTATCTAAATCCGGGTTCTTTGTTTGTGTTTTTCCTTCATTTTGCACTCTCTTATAGTGGAAAACTAAACTGAAGGTGGTTCCCTGCCCTTCGGTGCTATCCACTTCTATGGATCCGCCATTGGCCTGCATGATGCCATGGCTTACTGACAACCCCAGCCCAGTTCCTGTGACGGACGGTTTAGTGGTAAAAAATGGTTCGAAGATTTTATCGAGATTAGTTTTGCTGATTCCACATCCATTGTCGCGGAAATGAAGTGTTACCTGGCTCTCGTTAAACTCAGAGCTGAGCCAGATTTCTCCATGATTTTTCGGACAGGCATACTCGGCATTTTGCAGAATATTTAACATAACCTGTTTGATCTGGTCTTCCACGACTATAACCTTTGGAAGTGCAGGGGCATAGTTTTTCGAGAAGCTAATTTTGTGTTTCTTAAACGTTTTGCTAGTGATAATCAGCATTTCATCCAATATCTCATGCAAATCGACAGGTTTAAATTCTTTAGAGGAGGGTTTATTGAAACCTTGCAGTTTTTTTATCAGGTCAGCCATTCTTTTGCATTCCCGGATGGCTATAGCCAGCAGTTCTTTATAGTCTTCACCCATGAAAACGCCTTCGCCAATTTCTTGTATGGCCACAGTGACTCCGAAGAGTGGATTGTTAAATTCATGGGCGAAGGAAGCGACTAGTTTTCCAATGGCTGCCAGTTTTTCTGAGTGAACCAGTTGATCTTTTGAAAAATTCAATTCTTTGGTGCGCTCTTCAACCAGTTCTTCAAGATGAAGACGATGCTTTTCAAGTTCCAGTTCAACCAGTTTTCTCCGAGTGATATCCTGAACGGTGCCGATCATGAAGTGTGGCAAGCCGTCCGTATCGTATTTAATGAAAGATTGCTCGTTAACGTGCCTGTTTTCTCCGCTGGGCAGTGTAATGCGATGTTCAATGTTGTAGGGTTTTTGATTTGCAAGTGACATTTCCACAGAATCTTCAACCAGGCTTCGGTCCTCAGGATGCACCCGATCCAGAAATGCGGGGTAGGTAGCCGGAAACTCTTGGGGAGTCAACCCAAAGAGCCGGTAAATTTCATCAGACCAGCGCAAAGAATTATCTTTTATATTCCAAACCCAACTTCCTACCTGCGCTATACGCTGTGCCTCTGCCAGATCTTCCTGACTTTCCTTTAATTCTCTTTGGGCGTTTAATTCTTCACTAATATTTCTTGCGATGGTGGAGACACCTACAACATTCCCTGCTTTGTCTTTAATCGGTGACAGGGTCAGGGACACATCGATTATTTTCCCATCATTGCAAAGTCTTTGTGTTTTAATGGCAGTTAACTTAGCTCCATTTTTCAGGTCTGACATGAGTTTATTCATCTCATGTTGTCGATCCCGTTGAATGATAAGGCTGATACTTTGACCAATGGCTTCATCCGCTTTATATCCATACATGAGTTCTGCCCCCCATTCCAACTTACGATGTTTCCTTTTATATCTTTTCCTATAATGGCATCAGGACTGTCTTCGATGATGGCGGCCAGGTAATTGTTGATTTTGGTAGTTTCCTTCTGATCTTGTACGTCTTGAATCGAACCCGCCATTTTCACGGGATGGCCGAACTCGTCACGTATCACCTCTCCCCGTCCTCTAAACCAGCGGTATACTCCTTCTTTGTTTCTGAGGCGATATTCCACCTCAAAAGGAATATTGTTTTGAAGATGTTGGCTGAGCATGATTTCAATGGATTTTATGTCGTCAGGATGCAACAGTTTCATGAAGTTATCGTAACTCGCTTCAATTTCACCGTCTTGGTAACCCAGCAACTGATAATATCTCGGTGACCACCATTCCTGGTTTTTCGACATATCATCCCAGACCCAGAATCCGTCAGAAGATCCTCTCATGGCCAGTTCAAATTTTTGGTTGGCGCTGAACAATTCTTCCTGACTATGTTTCAGCGCCAACTCTGATTGTTTTTCTACAGATATGTCACTTACGAGTACGGAGCTTCCAATCAGGCTTCCTGCGCTATCCTTAATTGGGGAAATAAACAAGACAACATCTGTCAGGCCTCCATCCTTTCTGACACATTGGATTTCAAAGGAGTCACTTTTTTGGCCGATCATTAATTCCTCAAAAGCCTGTGAGGCACTTTCTGAATTATTCTGGGGGGAAAGAATTGCGATAGTCTTTCCTTTAACTTCCGTTTCGCCGTAGCCAAATATAGTTTCAGCTCCCCTGCTCCAACTGGTGATCTTTCCGTCGATGTCTCTCTCAATGACCGCTTCATTAATGTTCTCCACAATCAATGCAAGATAGTTTTGAACATTCAGGGCTTTTCGGAAGATGATGACCCAGGTGCGATAAAACACCAAAGTCCCGGCAATGATACAAATTATCGCGATCAAACTTCCAAATACTGCGGCTTTTAAATAGGGGAGTCTGATTTCAGACATATCAATTTTCGCGACAATACCCCAATGGGGTATCGCGAGCGGTTCGTATGCTGCCAGTACCTGTACATTTCTATAATCCGGCCCGACAACGGTTCCTGATTTATCAGTTAAGGCCCTGCGCATGGGCTCTGCTATTCCGGAATTTATAGGGACAGATTCCGGGTTTTCCATATCGTAATGCCGGTGACTTAACAAAAATATAATTTGATTGTCTTGTAGTTTGGCCAAGGTGAATTCCCCCGTTTTGCCCAACCCCTCAAAACGTTGATGAGCTTCCCTTATTAGGAGGAGAGTGGTTCTTAGTGAGCCATCTGGACCTTCCTGATTATTATTGGAATTGAATTGATGTATAGATTCTATCAGCAATTTTTGATTTTTTACGGTTTCGATCAGTCGTCGCTTGTGCTGGTCAAAGGCAAGTTGATACAGCGAAAAAATGGTGAACAATAAAACTGTAAACACGATGATTGTGATTCCAGATAGAATTAAAATCTGATTTTTGAGGGCCTTTATATTCATTTCGAGTAGTGGCTAAATTAAATGCTATTTTTTTCTGCAAGCAGATGTCTCCAAGAAGTAGCGTACCCGCTGTCTGCAGTGACATGGAGAGCTTTGATTTTTTGACAACAATATTTCCTGACCAAAACAGGTTTCAATATGTTTTTTGCGCCTTGGGAAACTGCACATAAAAATGACTGCCTTCCCCTTTTATGCTTGAAAATCCGATCGATCCGCCCATAAGATCCGCCAATCTTTTCGACATTGACAAACCTAACCCGGCCCCGTGAATATTGGTGCCTGTTACAGACAATCTCGAAAACGGCACAAAAATCTGGCTCTGATCTTCAGTGCTGATTCCCATTCCCGTATCAAGGATATTCAATCTAATACCGTTGCCATTCTGAGTTTCTTCCAACCACACTTTCACGCTCCCTCCGGCTTTATTATATTGAATGGCATTGACCATCAGGGTTGAAACTATCTCATGAAGATGTTGTGGGTCAGCCAGAATGGTCCAGTTAGCGGTTTTATTAAATTCAGTTATTATTTCCACATCGAACTTTGTAGATATAGGTTTGACCTGTTCTAAAACGTTTTTAACGATTAAGATCAGGTTTGTGGGTTCTATTTTGAAGTCAGGGATATTTTTTTCCATACTGGCATATTCCAGTATTTGGGTGACCATTTGCAGAAGTTGGTCCCCCGCTTTAAGGATATGTTCAATTGATTCTTGAAATCCAAAATTCTCTGTCTGATTTTTCATTTGCAGTAACTGGGCGAAACCCAGGATCGCGTTCAAGGGGGTTCGAAGTTCATGACTCATGCTTGTGAGGAATGCTGATTTAGCCCGACTGGAGGCTTCTGCTAGATTCTTGGCTTCCCTTAGTTCTTGAGTTCGTTTGTTAATCAGATTATCTAAATTATCCAGATGGTGTTTCAGGTCTTTTTCGACTTTGGTTCGCCGGTTTATTTCTTCCTGCAAGTAATAATTGCTTTGGGCTAATTCTTCATGTTGCGCTTTGACCATACTTTTGGCATCCTGCAACTCCGAACATTTTAAAATCTTCATTAAAAGTTCAGAACGATCGCAAGGTTTTTGAAGGTAATCAAAAGCGCCATTCCGGAGAGCCTCTATAGCCGAATCCAGACTGCCATACCCGGTAAGAACCAAGATCATTACGTCCTTATCGATCCTCATGATCTCTTCGAAAACTTCCAGCCCTGAGATACCTTCCATCATCAGATCTGTGATCACGATATCGGGATGTGTCTTTTTAAATTTTTTCAGTCCTTCTTCGCCGGAACTGGCTGTGTCTACATTGAATCCATTCTTATTTAGAAAAAAACCAAGGGTTTTTAAAATGGATTTCTCATCGTCTATAAAAAGAAGCGATTTGTTGTCAGTTTGCATCAATTTAGTGCCTCTGAATGATTTAAAACAGCATTAGCTGGTCAAGGTTAGGGCTAATTAAAATTCTTTCACGCAATTAATTGCAAAAGGCGGGCCAAAAAGTAATGGCAGCAAGCAGAACGCTTAATATTAATATAAAACAATTAGTTAGCCAGCTAATGCCTGGGTCGTGCGTGCTGTTGAAGGATAGTTTTTGTAATATAATTGAGCAACAATCTACTAGGCTTGTAAAATATTTTTATGATAGGAAAATTGGAGGGGGCTGTATCTGAAAAATTCTTGAGCCGATTCAGAAATAATAAATCCTGCTGTATGGGTGTTACATGTAGGGGTATGGCGGGTTTTGAGTACGGATTGTCATCGAAATTCCGCTGCAAAATTGACATGGGCAGAGATCACCCCTTCCATTTCACCGACCTTTTTTTTGATGCGCGCCGAGCAACTGGCACAATTCATGCCTTTAACCGAGAGGGTTATACTGTTTTTATTTTCAATATCTGGCATGTTGAATTCAGGTTAAAAGAAAAGAGCCTACACTACGTATCAGGACACACATTTTCAGGAGCCTAATCTAATAACTATGAATGGGAAATCAGGAAAGTTGCCTGGAAAAAAAGGTCTTTTATTTCTCGCTGAACAGCGTTTTCAGGGTGATCACTCCATAACCGATGAGCAGGAGGGCTATCAGTCCACTGGAAAAAGAGTTCTGGCTCATGGCACTGGTGAATACAAAAATGCCGGCTGCGCTTAAAATCACACCCAGAACAAAAAAACCGAAGGAACGGTAGATGGGTGGTTTGCTTTCCAGACTATCGCGTTTTTGTTTGAGTTGCCAGCGCCAGCGGAGGATGTAGTAGGTCTGGCGAATCCAATTAAACAATCCACTGTCTTCAATCAGGCTGGTGCGACAGTACATACATTGGCTATCTGTATTGCGATTGGGGAACCCACAGTTCAGGCATAGTTTGCTGTCTGGACTTTGGTTTAAAATCACAGGTTCTTTTTTAGGCTTATCCATCAAACTCCTCGGCGGAGGACCCGGACATTTCGTGCCTCGCAGGGGTAAACATAAACAAAGGCTTAACAAGTTTCAGCTATCTACCTTTACGGCAAAGGGGTGACTCTTGGTAAGAGTTAAATTGCAGAAATGCCCTATAAAACCTTTATTACAGATATATCAGAATTTTATTACTTAAGGAAAGCCCTGTCAATCTCCAATGCTTTTAGCAGTATTACCCTGGCCTGCGCCAAATTATTATTCGTGATTGAACTGTGAGGCCCAATTGCCTATAATCCAGCTCCTACTTTAAAAATTGAGAACTCCATTTTATATGAAACAAATTCTTTTCATCCTGTTATCACTTTGTATGGTTTCACCAGGTTTTGCCGTACCCACTGACGAAGAAATGGCACTCATCCCAGCTGGAAAATCCCAAATGGGCAGCAGAAAATCCCTATTGGAACTCAAACCACACGATTTATTTAACACCGACCGACACACTCTGGGGCCAGAAAATCCGGCTCATGAAGTCTCTCTCGATGCGTTCTACATAGATATATATGAAGTGACCAATGCGAAATACAAAAAGTACGTGGACGAGGCAGGAGCAAAAAAACCCCAAGGCTGGGAAAATTCTATTTTCAACGGCGACCAACAACCCGTTGTCGGCGTTTCCTGGAAGGAGGCCGTGGCCTATTGCAAATGGAGCGGAAAAAGGCTTCCCACAGAAGCGGAATGGGAAAAAGCAGGGCGAGGCAAGCGTCCCGTCAAATACCCTTGGGGGGATTCCCCACCCGATTCAGAAAAACTGAACTACAACGAAGAGAAGAAGAAGACCATGCCAGTGGGCTCCTATGAACAAGGCAAGTCCGATTATGGTGTCTATGATCTTTCCGGCAACGCTTCCGAATGGGTGCATGACTGGCATTTCCCGGAGTACTATCTATTTTCTCCCAAAGAAAACCCACAAGGCCCTGAAAAGGGACAGTATAAAATTATTCGCGGGGGAAACTGGAGAAACACCGCCGAATATGTCGACCTGACCTACCGCAACGCAACCACTCCGCGCATGAGGAACACTGGCGTGGGATTTCGTTGCGCTAAAAGTGCATCAGAATAGCAAAACTTCAGTTCATAATTTGCTCGAAATGTTGTAAATCACCCCAGCCCCTCTTTTAATTAAGGGCGTTTGAGCCGGGATAGAATTCGATCCAGCAGGAGATCAGCAATTTCTCGTTTCGGTTTCAGAGGCAGGTTTTCCATATTTTCTTCACGGTCGATGATCGTCACCTGATTGGAGTCGGACTGAAACCCGATTCCCGGTGCGCTGATATCGTTGGCCACGATGAGGTCGAGGTTCTTTATTTTCAGTTTCTCCAGAGCGCTCTCCACCAGATTCTGGCTTTCCGCCGCGAAACCCACAACCAGTTTGCCCGAATTGCGTTTAGCAACTTCCAGCAAAATATCCTTAGTCGCGACCAGCTTGAGAACCAGGCCTTCATCACCTTGCTTTTTAATCTTTTCCTTTTCCAGATTTTCTGCGGCAAAGTCGCCCACTGCGGCGGACATCACCAGCACATCGCAGTTTTCAAGATACTCCTGAACCAGACCATTCATCTCATCCGCACTTTTGCAGGGCTTAAAATCCACACCCGGCGGCGGCTTTAAATAAGTCGGCCCGCTGATGAGAACCACCTCCCCTCCCCGCGCCTTGACCTGCTCGGCCACGGCATAACCCATTTTCCCGGAAGACGGATTAGAAAGATATCGTACCGGATCAATGGCTTCATGAGTGGGCCCGGCTGTGATGAGAAACCGTATGCCGTTCAAGTCATCACGCTGATTAAAATAACTTTTAATCTTGTTCAGAATAACGGGAATGTCGGCCAAACGCCCCGGCCCAATCACTCCGCAAGCGAGTTCACCCGACTCAGGATCGACAAACTCCACGCCGCGGGATTTGAGAACAGCAATATTTTCTTTCACTGCAGCATGCCCCCACATCCCTTCATTCATGGCAGGAGCAATGAGCACCGGGCCTTTAAACGCCAGATGCAAGCTTGACAAAGCGTCATCAGCGAGACCATGCGCCATTTTCCCCAGCATGGAAGCGGTCGCCGGAGCCACGACCAGAAGGTCTGCATTCTCAGCGATGCGGATGTGTTCCATTTCAGCAGAGTTCTGCGAATCAAACTGAGTGTGATAAACAGGGTGCCCGGAAAGCGCTTCAAATGTCAGAGGGGCCACAAACTGCCCGGCATTGGCGCTCATCACAACCCGCACCTCGACCCCTTCTTTCACCAACAAGCGCACTAACTCCACAGCCTTGTAGGCGGCTATACTGGCCGAGACACCCAATACAATCTTTGCATTTTTCATAATTCAATTATAAGTATTAATTCTCAGCCAATCAATGTTTTTAGGGTCCAGGGGGTGATTGACTTTTCATCCCTCATTTCATAGAGTATTGCCACTATTTCCTGACTGCTTCCCGATCGCCATAATGTCCGATGAGAAAAAATTCAGAATTGCCATCCGGGTTCCAGAGGTGTTCTATGCTCCCAGGAACCCTGAGTTGGTCGAACCGGACAGTTTTATTGCCGAGGCAAATAAAGTCCCATCGATTGATGATCCCCCGGTTTCAGAGGAGGTACAATTAGGGCGTGACCAGATCGATGCCATTTGCAGGACACTCGAATCAGAGTTCATCACTGAGACAAAAAATATAACCGCATTCAAAAGCTATGTTCATAACCTGGAATCTAATTCCCTGGAAATGGCCCTACAGGAAGTTGAAAGCTTTCTCAAAGAAATGAGAGTGTCTGGGCAGGATTATAAAGGCGACAATATATCCAAGTTTTTCCGCAACCACTGGGCACAATACGGAGAAGATTTTTATTTCATTATAAAAAGTATTGATCTTGCCGGAATCAGGGTGGTGCGAGATAGTAGTCTCATAGAACATCTGACCGATGAACAAAAAATCAGAATCTATCTTGAAACTTATTGATGGCCTGGTTAATTTCGAAAAAAATCCACCCAGGGGAGCTGAGTGGCCCTCTAGCGAGGGAGGCAACTGGGCAGAGGTTTTTTATAAGCCGCGAAACCCTTTGCTCGCCAAATAAAGTTATTGCTCATTGGCAGCATGTGATACCCCTGCACTTATTTCATGCCCCGAAGCAACTGTGTTAAATGTCAAGCATTGGAGATGAGATTTTCATTCCAGAGTGTTT
>JACKQG010002056.1_pt1 | contig 26836 bp, 23 predicted proteins | sample 8237621 | NCBI WGS metagenome assembly JACKQG01 (sample SAMN15677084, study PRJNA649215) | marine metagenome | biome: marine; feature: Black Sea; material: saline water; isolation source: suspended particulate matter (SPM) from the Black Sea western gyre | collected 2013-06-09/2013-06-10 | depth... | reverse complement strand
AAAAAGAGTCAGGGCATTTGCATGACCATTTATATAAATCATGAAAATTTTCTAGGCTGATATTAAATTTTTTATTAACTTTTTGAATAAATTCCCAGGCCTGAGAATCTTCTATTTGATTTTTTGTAGGGCTCCAAAGCAACTTAATCATCAAACTCAAATCCCTTGTTATAATCCACTTATCTTTCCTTAATTATGTTTACTGAGATTTAATCCACTCTTTTAAAAGTGAAACGCCTTTTACTATTTGTGGGCAAATTATATCTAAAAAATTCTCAGGTGAGAAATCCTTATTTGAGATAAATTTAAGAGCCGCTAAACCATCAAAATCTACAAACGCAATACGTGATAATAATTTATCTTCTTCTAAACCAAAGTCAGACCCAGGCAACATTGCGAAACCTATATCGTTAAGTATTTTTTGACAAAGTGTTTTGTCATTACTCATTTCATTGGTTATATTTATAACATTTGAAAAGTCACATATCATGTAAAAACCTCCTTGTGGTTTTTGACATTTCACACCAACTGAGCAAAGTTCTCTATAAATATAATCAGCAATTATTTTTAAAATTAGCCTAGAACTATAGAGAAATTCTGAATGATCTTCTGAATATGCTTTAATAGCTGCGTACTGAATAGGCGCGCTCACAGCAGTATAGGTTTCGCTAGCTATAGCTCTAACGCTGTCCCTAATATAACTCAATCCTTCTGGAAAAATTAATGTTCCAAGTCTCCACCCACCAGCACCACACCACTTACTCAATCCACTACTAATAATTGTTTTTTCAGGGTAGTAGTGAGTAATGGATTTATACTCTCCAGTGAAATCTAGCTCAGCATATATTTCATCAGCAATAATAATGATATTGTACTTTCTGGCAACCCTTGCCAATTCCTCTAAATCTCCATGTACTGTTCCTGAAGGATTATTAGGCGAGTTTAAAATTAAAAGTTTATTAACCGACTTAAGTTTATCACAGACTCTATCTAGCTCTCGAGGGTCAAGATGCCAATTGCTCTTAGCAGAAGCCTTAATCCAATGAACTTTTTTATTTATTATTTGTGCTTGGGGCTCATAAGACACCCAACTTGGCCTTGGAAGTAGCAAGTCACAATCTAATGCTAACTGTGTTTGAAAAATTAATTCTTTCGATCCAGGGCCAATAATGACGTTTTCAGCGCCATATTTATATTGATTTTTATTTGAATGATAATGAGCAACCTCACTCCTTAATCCTATTAAACCAGATACATTTATATAATCTTTTTGATGGGCATTTTTTTTTAACTCATCAACAATTACCTCTGGAACTGGGAAGGGAGACTGGCCTAATCCAAACTTAAAAACCTCTTTACCATCTTGAATTAAATCCTGCGATAGTTCATTGATAGCTAATGTAGCTGAAGTTTTTAAATCTATAATGTTTTTTTGTATATCCATATTAGTAATTTTTCCGTCTAAACTGCATTGTCGCTATAATGCCTAATAGTATAAGAGCTGGTATAAAAATAATCTGCTTAGGTAGAGTATTTCTTTTAGTTTGAACAGATTTGATAATCCAGCCACTATCAACACCAGCAACTTTCATTGACTCAACCTGCTTGTTTATTGCTCTATTGTTTGACATCCCAGGCATTACCATTGCAACCTCCATATCCCCAAATAAGTCATCTAAATAAAAGCCAGTATTATTTATTTTTTCCATTCCAGAATTACCCTCAGCTAAAGATAATAAAAAAGTGTAACTTCTTTGAATGCCCTCAAGTGTTTCTCCTTCAACAATAAATCGAATCGATTGACCTGGGGTCATTGCTTCAGCAATTTCAAATATTTGAGATCCAGGAAGACTTTCATAAGGTGGGTCAACTTTACTCCAAAAATAACCAGGCCTGAATAACATAAAAGCTACTAATAAAAGTAATAAGGTTTCCCACCATCGATTCTTTACTAGCCAATAACCTTGAGTTGCTGCTGCAAATAATAATATAGCAATAGTTGAAGAAATAACGACCATTAAAAAACTAAATACATTACCTATTCCAATCATCAGTAGCTGAGTATTGAATATGAATAAAAAAGGAAGTATGGCTGTTCTCATATCATATATAAAACCTTGTACTCCAGTTTTAATTGGATCACCCGTTGAAATAGCTGCGGCAGCATAAGCAGCTAAACCAACTGGCGGTGTATCATCAGCCAATATTCCAAAGTAAAAAACAAACATATGCGCTGCAATTAGAGGAATAGCAACATTATTTGCAGCACCCAAGCTAACAATTACAGGCGCCATTAAACTGGAGACTACTATATAGTTTGCAGTTGTTGGTAAGCCCATGCCTAAAATTAAACTAATCATGGCTGTAAAAAGTAAGATCAAAAACAAGTTGCCTGCTGCAATAAACTCAACCCATCCTATAATAAGTTGGCCAACTCCTGTTAGAGTTACAGTGCCAACAATTATTCCAGCTGCAGTAGTTGCAACACCTACTCCAATCATATTTCTTGCGCCATTAATAAAGCCAGCTTTAATATCATAAAGGCTTTGGATTAGCTGATTAGTGAAATCTAAACTACCTCGAAATACTCCTAAAAGAATTTTTTGTGTTAAAACGATAAAAACCATAAATAGTGTTGCCCAATAAACTGATGTTTCAGGTGAAAAACGCTCAACGGTCAGAAGCCAAATTAATAATATAACAGGGAGTAGGAAATGAAGTCCTGTTTTAACTGTTTTTCCAACTTCAGGAATTTCAATAATATCTCCAGTCGGTAGATCAGGCATTCTAGAGACATAAAATAATAAGGATACATAGCTGAATATCATAATTGTTGAAACAATCAAAATATTAAAATCGCCAGCTACAGCCTTTATCACTTCAAAAAACGGCGGAAGAACCCAAACCAATATTCCCAAAAGTATAAGCACGGTGCATATGCTAATTAGCTTATCAACTCTGTTAAGTTTTTTGGTTCTTTTGAGACCTTCCATTCCCGCCTTTAAAGCCTCTAAATGGACAATATAAATTAAAGCTATGTATGAAATAAGAGCAGGTAAGAACGCATGTTTAATAACTTCTATATAAGATATACCAACATACTCAACCATTAAAAAAGCAGCAGTTCCCATAATAGGAGGTGTAAGCTGACCATTCGTTGAAGATGCAACCTCTATGGCTCCAGCCTTCTCAGCGCTAAAACCAACTCTCTTCATTAATGGTATTGTAAATGTCCCAGTAGTTACTACATTAGCTATTGAGGATCCAGAGATCATACCAGTCATTGCCGATGATACTATTGCAGCTTTAGCTGGTCCACCACGATAATGGCCTGTAAGTGCATAAGCTACTCTAATAAAATAATTTCCCGCACCAGCCTTTTCAAGGAGTGATCCAAATAAAACAAATAAAAAAACCATACTTGCAGATACGCCAACTGCAATTCCAAATGCGCCTTCTGTAGTTATCCACATATGAGAAACAATTTTATTCAATGAGGCGCCGCCATATCCACCAGCACCAAAATAAACATATGAAAGAGCAAGCAAAGCAACAATCATTAGTGGAGGGCCTAATGACCTTCTTGTGGCCTCTAGTAACAATAATAGACCTACAACACTTAAAACTAAATCCGTTGAATTTGGGACACCTAAGCGCATTTCAAATGCTCTTGAATCCCAAACCTGATTATAAATTAAATATATACAAGAAAAAACAAGTAGCAAACCCATAATCCAATCTGTCCAAGGAACAAGAGTTCTTGGAGAGTTTTTAAATGCAGGATAAGTTACAAAAGCTAAAAATCCAGCAAAAGAAACATGCACTCGCTTTACTACGTCGGCATTCATCCATGGTGTAATTTCGAGCACCAAAGGTGAAGAAACATACATTTGAAATAATGACCAAGTCAATGCTATATATAGCAATATATTTTTAACAAATATACTATTTGGATCTCGATTTCCAGTTTCTAAGTTAGTTTGCATATAAATTTAAAACCTAATTTTGATAATTCAATAATATATATTTTTATACATTTTTTTTAAAGCTTTAAACTTGTTTAGATAAATAAAAAAAAGGATGGCAAAGCCATCCTTTTTTATTAAAAGTATAAAATTACCATTTCATCAATCCAGCTTCTTTATAGTACTTAGCTGCACCAGCATGAAGAGGAGCTGATAATCCATCTTGAATCATTTCTGCTTTCTTCAAATTAGCGAACGCAGGATGTAACTTCTTAAAAGAATCAAAATTTTCAAAAACACCTTTAACTATAGTATGAATCACATGCTCAGATACCGCTGCAGAAGTTACAACTGTCGCACCTACACCAAAAGTATGAGTATCATCTGGATTTCCATTGTACATTCCACCTGGAATAGTAGCAGTACGATAGAAATCATTATTAGCAACTAAGCCATCTACTGCAGCGCCTGTGACATTTACTAAGACACTGTCACAAGAGGTTGTTGCCTCTTTGATTGAGCCTGATGGATGACCAACAGTAAAGACCATGGCATCAATTTTATTATCACACAATGCTTTAGATTGCTCTGATGACTTTAGCTCCGAGGCTAAAGAAAAAGTTGACTTATCCCAGCCAAGAGCTTCCATCAATACTTCCATAGTTCCTCTCTGACCTGATCCTGGGTTTCCTATATTAACTCGCTTACCCTTAAGATCTTCAAGGTTACGGATTCCAGAGTCAGCTCTAGCTACAACTGTAAAAGGTTCAGGGTGAACTGAAAAAACAGCCCTCAAATCGGTAAATGCTCCTGCATCAGCAAACTTACTAGTTCCGTTATAGGCGTGATACTGCCAATCAGACTGGGCAACTCCCAAATCTAACTCTCCAGCACGAATTGTGTTAATGTTGTATACAGATCCACCTGTTGACTCAACTGTACAACGAACACCATGGCTTGCTCTATCTTTATTTACCAGTCGGCAAATAGAACCCCCAGTCGGATAGTAAACACCCGTCACACCACCAGTTCCAATAGTAACAAATTGCTCTGCTGCTGAGACTGCTGTTGAAGCTGTCACACCACTCAAAAGTACAGCTGAAAATACTGCACCAATAAAATTAATTTTTTTCATTTCTCTCTCCTAATATAAATGATAATTTTTTTAACTGCAAAACTGTTATACCATAATATAAATACATTTGTATTATTATTTAGTATTTAATGTAACAAAAATTTGTTTTTGATTAACTTTATTCTTTAAATTTAAAGTAGAATATTAAGCTATGAAAATGAACACAACTACCTCTACAGATATCAATCAAAAATTATCAAATGGCTACAATGATTTTTCTAAAGAAGTAAAAAAAGCAGCTAAATATGTATTGAATAATCCTGCAGAAATTCCCTTATACTCAATCAGAACAATTGCATCAAATGCAAATGTCAACCCTTCGACAATGGTAAGGCTAATTAACTTACTTGGCTTTGAAAGATATGCCGAGTTTAAAAGTATATACAAGCAAGCTGCCTCAAAACTTCCAGTTTCAAACTTTGCTTCTCATGCACAAAATTTATTAAGTAATAGTAATAATTTTTTTGCTGGAAAGGAAGCTAGCGCCTATAAGGCCTTATCAAATGCATTCAATGATCAAACTTATAAAGAAATTAATAAGACAGTTGATCATTTAATTAACGCTAAAAAAGTCTACATATTAGGAATGAGGAGTAGCTTTTCAGTAGCATTCTATCTGCATTATTTATTACATTTTACTTTGCCATCAGCGGAATTAATTAGAGGACAAGAAGGCATGCTGCTAAGTGAAATATCACAAATTAATTCTAATGATGTTGTATTAGTTTTTGGCGCATCGCCACTTTCACTAGAGACTACAAAGGCTTTAGATAAAATAAAAAAGAAGAGTGCGTTTATTATTGTAGCAACTGATATGTATACTTCCCATGCCACCTCTCATGCTGATATTGTTATAGCACTTGGCAATGAAACCATGAATTTTTTTCCGAGCTTACTGCCCTACATAGCATTTTCCGAAATACTAGTCTCTCAGTTGGTCGCAAAGGGAGGCAAGAAAATGCTGAACCGTATCAAAAAATTTGAAGACGAATTAGCTGAAATGGGGGCCTACATTAGACCCCATGATTAACCTAATTAATTCTATTAGTTAACCCTTTAACTCTCTTCTTAATACTTTACCAACATTAGTTTTTGGAATTTCCTTAATAAACTCAATATGCTTAGGAACCTTATAAGCAGTTAGTTTTTCACGACAAAAACTAATGACCTCCTCTTCTGATAACGTTTGCCCTTCATGAAGAACTATAAATACTTTCACAAGCTCTTGGGAGCCTTCACCTTCAATTCCAACACAGCCGCACTCAAGAACTGCAGGGTGCTCATTTACAACAGCCTCTACCTCATTTGGAAATACATTAAAACCAGAAACGATGATCATATCTTTTTTACGATCAACAATAAAAATATTACCTGTTTCATCTATTCGAGCAATGTCACCTGTCATGAACCAATTATTTTCGTCAAGACCTGAAACTTCAGAATTCCAATATCCACTCATAACCTGTGGTCCGCGTACGCAGAGCTCTCCAACCTCGTTAGTTTCAGTTAAAACATTACTATCCTCATCTCGAATTTCAATTTCAGTGAAAGCAGCAGGAAGTCCTACAGAGCCAGTAAATTCAGTTTGCTTATAATCATTAACGCTCACCAATGGAGAAGTCTCTGTTAGTCCGTATGCTTGCCAAATGACAGACTTCGTAGTTTCATGCCACCTTTTTGCAGTCGTATCTAAAGCAGCCATTCCGCCGCTTAATGACATAAGCAAGTTACTAAAATCTAACTCCTTAAAGCCATCATAATTTAATAGGGCCTCATAAAGAGTATTGACACCAGAAATCATATGAAACTTATGTTTTTTCATTAATGAAACAAAAGTTTTAAGGTCTCTTGGGTTAGTAATTAATACACTTTTACCGCCAATATGAAACAGCATAAAGTTATGGACTGTTAGAGCAAAAATATGATAAAGAGGTAGCGGACAGATGGCAATTCTCTGTTCATTTCTTGAATCATCATACATTTTTGGATCAATAGTAAAAAACGCCTGAATAATATTTGCAAGGATGTTTCGATGAGACAATACTGCGCCCTTTGAAACGCCTGTTGTGCCTCCAGTGTATTGAAGAAATGCTGTATTATCAATAGAGATATCAACTTTAACTGGATTTGCCCCCGAGTTATCACTTAAAACCTTATTAAACATTAGAGCACCATCAATGTTGAATTTGGGCACTAGCTTTTTAACTTTTCTAGTTACAAAGTTAATAATTTTCCCTTTAAATCCTAGAAGGTCTCCAACAGTTGTAATCATTACTGTTTCCACATTCGCCAGATTAGACTTCTCTACTACATTAGCAATACCCTCCCAGGCTACTATTACTTTAGCTTCACTATCTTTAAGGACATGCTCTAATTCTCTTGGCGTATAAAGAGGATTAACATTAACAACAATGATTCCAGCCTTAAGAGCCCCATATACAATGATTGGATAGGCAAGCATATTTGGCATCATCACAGCTATCCTATCTCCTGCCTGAAAATTATTAGTCAGCCATGAGGCAAAAGCATTTACTTTTTCTGAAAGATCTTCATATGAAATTTCAACACCAAAGCTTTCAAAAGCCATTTTTCCATTATGCTCTTGACAGCAGTTATCAAAAAACTCTACTAAGTTACCGTGCTCTTTAAAAAACTCTGTTTCTTCGAATGTGTTTGGTATGATTTTTTCCATGCCTTTCTCCTTATGCTAGTAATTAACTTTTCTCTATCTTGTTTATTAAAATTTCTTTGTACTGATTATAAACCTCTCCATCTTTCTTAAATGCAAAACAAGAGTTTGTAAATTTCTTTTCTATTGACTTGGCTTCCTCTAAAGAAATAGTATTGGCTTCGCCGCCAGTTTTCTCTTTCCATAGTGTTTGATAAGCAATCGTTCCGGCATAAGCCAATAAATCAGTAATATGCCTGCATCCTTTTTCACCACCCATTACCTTGATAACCTTCCTATTAAAGCCTGAAATTAAATACTCGCCTTTTAAATTTTGGCAATTTTTTACAGCCTGTGGACAGATGTTGTATGGAGATGCGTTTATTACTGCTTCTATATCGATAATTTTCCTGTCATCATCCAGAGTTAATCTCACAGCCATATCATGAAGCGGCTCTCCAGCACTTATGTAACCTCTATGCATATTTTCAAATGAATAGGTTTTACTATCAATTAGGAAAACCTCAATGTCCCAAAGCCCATCATCTCTTTTATAGCCCTTACCTTCGATGACTCTATTATGTTTTAAATCTCGCTTTGCTGGCCTAGATAGCATTTATTTATTATCCTTTTAAAATTCGACTTTTCGATTTAGCGTGTTGCTTTTCTAATTCTAACACTAAATCCTCAACACTTGGCACGTTGGAGATAGAACCAACCCCCTGTCCCGCTGAAAAAATATCACGCCACCTCTTAGCAGTTACCTTACTGATATCAAAATCTACTTTAAGTTTTTGCTTTATGAGGGGCATTATCATTTTCTTTAAATCACCCAATGTTTGCTTAATTCCTCCTTCTTTAGAGGAAATCCCAGCATTTTTTAGTGATTGCTCAAGCCAATTTCCATTAACACCAGTAATTTTATTAGACTTAATAATATCGCTTGCTGAGGCATTAAGTATCATCTCTTTATACTCCTCATTGGCATCACTTTCTTTTGTAGCAATAAAGCGAGTTCCCATATAAGCCATATCAGCTCCCATAGCCTGGATTGCCAGGATTGAATCGCCTGAGCTGATACTTCCGCCAACAATAATTGTGCCATCAAAGATCTCTCTCACCTCAGACACAAAAGCAAATGGTGACAATTCACCAGTATGCCCGCCTGCACCATTACAAACCAATATTAAACCGTCAACTCCAGCATCGATTGCTTTTTTTGAGTGGTATAAATTAATGACATCTGAAAAAACTAACCCGCCATATTTGTGGACTTTTTCAACAACCTCTTTGGGGTTACCCAATGAAGTAATTACAATTGGTGGCTGATGCTTAAGAATTAAATCGAGGTCATCATTACTCCGAGCATACATTTTACTAACAATAAGATTAACCGCCCAAGGAAGTGCTTCTTTGCCTGAACCTAAAGCTTGAGTTATTTCAGAAAAAGTTTGATCCAGTGCTTCTAATGTTCGACAATTCGCTGACGGAAATGACCCAACAATTCCTGCCTTTGATGATGCGATGACAAGTCTTGCGTTGGATACAATGAACATTGGTGACTGAATGATTGGCAGTCTTAGCTGACTGATAAAATTTTGTGGTTTCATCTAATTTCTTATATTTTTAAGTATGCCTGCAGCGCCCATACCAGTTCCAATACACATTGTGACCATACCATAATCAATATTTTCTCTTTGCATAGCTGATACTAGAGTAGCAATCCTTATAGCACCTGTAGCCCCTAAGGGATGACCTAGAGCAATTGCACCGCCAAGTGGGTTGACTTTTTTAGGGTCAAGGCCCAACTCTTGAATTACAGCTAATGATTGGGCAGCAAAGGCCTCATTGAGCTCAATCCAGCCAATGTCATCTAGACTTAAGCCTGTTGATTTTAAAACTTTAGGAATTGCTTTGACTGGCCCAATTCCCATAATTTCTGCAGGAACTCCTGCAACTGAAAAGCCCATGAACTCAGCTTTGGGTGTTAGATTGTATTTTTCAACAGCCTCTTCGCTAGCAACAAGAACTGCAGCAGCAGCATCAGACATTTGTGAGCTATTTCCTGCAGTAACTGAACCATCCTGAGCAAATACAGTTCTTAATTTAGCCAAAACTTCAAGACTTGTATCTTCTCTTGGACCTTCATCTATAGACACAACATTAGAACGAGTTGTGTATTCGTTGGAAGTAGTTGAGTATCCATTTTCAACAGTTGTTATTGGTGATATTTCATTTGAAAATGAACCATTACTATTTGCAAGAATAGCTTTTTGGTGACTTTCAAAGGCAAATTCATCTTGAGCTTCTCTTGATATTTTATATTTTTGTACTACTTTTTCTGCAGTTAATCCCATTCCATAGGCTATAGAAATATTTTCATCTGATAGAATTTTAGGATTCATAGAAGGTTTGAAGCCAGTCATAGGTACGCTGCTCATACTCTCCACGCCAGCTGCTATAACTAAGTCAGCTGAGCCCGATTTTATTAAGTCAGCGGCATTGGATACCGACTGAAGTCCTGATGAGCAGAACCTATTTAAAGTGTACGCAGGCGTTGAATCTGGCAGGCCAGCAAGCAATGTTGCAATACGAGCAATGTTTAGCCCTTGTGGGCCCTCTGGCATAGCACAGCCAACAATAATGTCATCAATATTTTTATTAATTTCTTCACTAGCATCCGATGCTTTTAATACACTTTGTATTGCATGTATTAATAAATCATCTGCTCTAGTTTTAGACAATAAACCCCTTACTTTTCCAACTGGAGTCCTTTTTGCATCAATAATATAAGCTTTTCTCATAATGTTCTCCAGTTAATTTCGAAGTGGCTTGCTATTTCTTAGCATAAACTCAATTCTTTCTTGCGTTTTCTGAGTACCTAAAAGTTCGATAAAATACTTCCTCTCAAGATCTAATAGCATTTGCGAATTCACTGTTGTATTTTCTTCAACTTCAGAGCCAGTCATTACTTTTGCCAAAGAGGTTATACAATACTTATCATGATCTGACATAAAGTGCCCTTCATAAAGGTTGGCAATTTGCGCCATAATGTTCGCATACCCAGCTTTCCCAACTACTTTAAACGTTGAATCTAAAGGAGATTTAAATCCAGATTCTAGTAATACCATTGCTTGTTGCTTTGCAACATAAAGTAACTCGTTTGGATTAGCAATAATTACATCATCATTTTTTAAATAGCCCATTTCTTTTGCCTCTAAAGCACTTGCTGAAACTTTTGCCATGGCAATTTGCTCAAAATGCTTAGAAAGCAAAGGAAATATATCATCTGTTTCTTTATTAAGAAATGCCCTTAAAGCCATTTCCTTACTGCCACAGCCCGCTGGTAAGGCACCAATACCAACCTCTACAAGGCCGATATAAGAATTCATTGAGGCTACTACTTTATTGCAATGTAATAAAAGCTCACAGCCTCCACCAAGTGCAAGTCCATCAACTGCAGCCACTGTTACTATTTTGCCATGCTTTAAGCGCATCAATAATTCTTGCAGCATAGCTACTGTTTTTTTAATGGAATAAAGCTTACCAAGCTTAGGAAGCTCTGGATTCATAACTTCAAACGCCTTCTTTTTGGCTTTAGAGGCAACTCCTGGATCTTTTTCTAGTAGGCCTAGTTTAATAGCAGAAATTATTTCATATAGATTTGCTCCAGCACAAAAATGCTCTTGCTCCTGCTTAAAAATTAAAGCATGAAAACCATTTTCTTCAAGATAATCAAGGCACTTTGGTAGCTCAGTTAATACATTTGAACTTAAAACATTCATTTTTGTTTTAAAAGAAACGCTAGCAATACCATCACCGATATCGAGTAACTTAGTTGCCTCACTCTCGAGCAGAATATTTTGATTATATTGCTTTTCACCCTGCAAAAGAGATTTATGTAAGTGCCTTTCATAAACTGGATGAGATGATCTTGGAATATATTGATTCTTATTTGGATCAAAAGCTCCATCACCAGAATAAACAAAATCTTTATCCATAGCCCAATTTGGTAGAGGCTCTTGAGAAAGAGTTTTGCCACCACTAATATCAATATTCAAGGCCTCTCTAACCTTACTCCAACCGGTAAGCTGGACTTGCTCGAAGATACCTTTTTGCCAAGCAAAGCCTGACTTTAATGCAAGATCAACACACCTTACTGTTTCAGCTACATGCTCTAAATGGAAAGAGGCATAGTGAAAAACATCACGATGTACTGACCATAAAAATTGTGCTTGTGGATCGTCAGATTTGGATAGCTCTAATAATGAGTTCTCAATATTCCCATTATCTTTGAGTATTTTCTTGACCGTTGAACTAATAGTTTTATCTGAGAGTCTATATTCTCCAGTAGCTGGATCATAAACATTTATATTCTTTCCTACTTTCTCATATATGCCTTTTTTAGTCTTACTTCCTAATGACCCTTTTTCAATTAAAAGATCAATCCAATCAGGCAATTTGAATAGTTCAACCCATGGATCATCCTTGGCATTTTCATAAATATTTTTTACAACATTTGACATCACATCAAGACCAACAACATCTAGGGTTCTGAATGTAGCACTAGCCGGCCTTCCAACTCTCTTGCCAGTTAGTGCATCAACTGTATCAGCAGATAAAGAGAAATTTTCGGCATGCTTTAATACAGCCAAAAAAGAAAAGACGCCTATTCTGTTAGCAATAAAAGCAGGACTATCTTTCGCATAAACAACTTCCTTTCCCAATGCCGAGGTAATAAATCCTTCAGCTATATGAAGTAACTTTTCATCACTAAATGAAGTTCGTATTAATTCAACAAGCGGTAAATATCTAGGTGGATTAAAAAAGTGAACCCCAAAAATTCTACTTCTCAAGCTTTCAGGTGAATGCTCAGCAATTTTTTGAATTGATAACCCAGAAGTATTTGTTACGAGCACTGCATGATCATTTACATAAGGAGCTATTTTCAAGAAAAGTTGTTTTTTGATATCAATATTTTCGACAATTGACTCTATTATGAAATCACATTTTGACAGGGTATCTAGATTTTCATAAGTTGAGGTCTTAATTAAGCTCGCTATTGAAAGGCTGGCAAATGGCGTAGGTTTCAATTTTTTCATCATGGCGAGCGATTTCATAAGCGCCTCTTCACTTGTATCAAACATGACTACATCAAACCCTAAGTTTGCGAAGTGAGCAGCTATTTGCCCGCCCATAGTACCCGAGCCAAGAACGGCAATCTTGCTAAAAGATTTATCAAAATATTGTTTCATAGTTTTCCTATATTTAATTCTTTAAATTGTCAAAATCATCCACTTTTAGTGCTTCAAGAAGAGTGTCATTCCATCTAAGCCAATTTTCTTTATCTTCAGTGGTTAAAGTTTTATTATCAACAAGCCCTTGCAGCCAAAACTCTAAGGTAATACTTGGCTGATACTTGTATCCTGCTTTTTTGGCTTTGTCTCTGAGCACTTTTAATTTAATCCCGGCATCATACCCCTGAAATAAAATATAGAAAGGGTGTCCAGGTTTTTCTCTTAAGTTGGAGCAAATACATGTAGATAAGTTGTCAATCAACCAGTCAATATCAGTAATAGAATTTGAAGTAGCAATGATTAATTTGTCATTAATTTTATCGCTAGTGACTGAAAAAGGAAAAAGGAAAAATCTTATTATTATCTTAACGACTCTATTAACTGGCATACTTTCTATGTTTTCTCGCATCGCAAAATCAGCCTCTTTAACTAAAGTGAGAACTGATAATTTAAGAATACTCTCAATATTATCGTCATTTTGGAATTTCTCCTCATAAAGCTTTATGCATGAACTGATTTCATACATTGCAGAAATTGCATCGGCAAATCGGCCAGACACCATCTCTTTTCTTTTTAAAGAGCCACCTAACAATAAAGATGCAATATCGGTTAAGACGGCAAACTTTGCGGATAAAACTGACAAGCTTCTGTAGTAAGGCTTTGTCGTTTTATTACCATAAGGTTTTGCCAATCTGCCCCTAGTCCAAGCATAGACAATTGCTCTAGCAATGTTATTAATAAAACTTCCAACATGAGTTACTAGAGCTTTATCAAAATTCTTTATTGCATTCTTCCCGTCATCATGAAGCGCTGTTAATTCATCTAATAATGTTTTGTGGCACCTAACAAGTCCCTGTCCAAAAATCATTAAACTTCTAGTTAGAATATTTGCACCTTCAACAGTAATCGCAACTGGAGCACCAGAATAGACATTTGAAACATAATTTCTTTTGCCTTGCATTACTCCTCTTCCGCCATGAACATCCATTGCATCTATTGAAGAATTTTGCAATAACTGAGTGTTTCTATATTTCACTATTGCTGAAATAATCGATGGTCGATGTCCAGCATCAAGCGCCCAAGTAGAAAGATTAATGTTTGCAGTTGCTCGAAATGCATTTGTCGCAAGATTCGATAATTTCTCTTGGATTCCCTCCATTTTCGAAATTGGAATTCCAAACTGCTCACGAGTTTGTGCATAGGTACTCGTAGTTAAAAGCATAGCCTGAGTGGCAGATGCCCCAGTTACAGGCAATGATATTCCTCTACCAACACTTAGGCACTCCATAAGCATTCTCCACCCATGGCCAATCATTTTTTCACCACCAATTACCCAGTCCATTGGTATAAAAACATCTTTACCATAAATAGGGCCATTTTGAAATGGCTCACCAATTGGACGATGGCGTGTTCCTATACTTAAGCCCTCAGTTTTTCGTGGAATAAGTGCGCACGTAATTCCTAAATCATTTTTCTTATAAAGAGGGTGATCAGCTGGTAGTAAATTATCAGGGTCATATGCCTTAAAAGCCAAACCTATAACTGTAGCAATAGGTGCAAGGGTTATATAGCGCTTTTCCCAATTTAATCTTAGGCCCAATACTTTATTACCTTCGTGCTTACCATAACATACTATCCCATTATCGACCAGAGAGCCGGCATCAGAACCAGCAACTGTTGACGTTAGTCCAAAGCACGGCACTTCTTTTCCTTTGGCTAAACGTGGCAAGTAATGTTGTTTTTGCTCTTCGGTCCCATACTTTAATAACAGCTCACCTGGTCCTAAAGAATTTGGAACCATAACTGAAATTCCCAAAAATTGTGAGGCCGATGAAAGCCTTCCTACAATTATGGCATGCGCGAAATGAGAAAAACCGAGTCCATTAAATTCTTTTGGAATAATCAAGCCCAAGAATCCCTTATCAAAAATATACTGCCATACCTCTTTAGGCAAATCTTCACTGGAAACAATTTCGTAGGAATCGACCATACCACAAAGGGTTTCAACCTCATTATCAACAAAACTTTGCTCCTCATCGGTCAATTCAGTTGCCTCAAGCTCTGATAGCTTCTTCCAATCAGGATTACCTTGAAATAACTCAGCATCCCACCAAACACTTCCTGCTTCAAGTGCAATACTTTCCGTTAATCCAATTGGAGGAAGGGATTTGCGCATTAACTTATAAAGCGGTTTAGTAAATAACAATAATCTAACACTTGGAACTATTAGAACACCTAAAGCTAAAAGAAAAAGAAGTAAAAGTTGAGCGCCAAAATGCTCAGCAATTACAGCACCTGGATATGTCAAACCCACTGCTATTAGCCACAGTTGCCATGGCTTAATTTGAAACCTCACTAAAGCTACTAGTATTAATACAATAGAAAGAAAGAAAGAAAGAAGTGAATATTGAAATATAGTTTCGAGCATAACAATTAATCCTTATTTAATGCGTTGTCGTAAATGAATTATTAATTTAATAATTGAACAACTAGTATAGTTATAAAAAATGAAACTAAGTTATCATAATATAATAAAATATTAACATTTTATAATGCTTTATTTTCTAAAAAATTGTGATTTTTTATCTTAACTTTATGCTGAATTACTATGAATACGAGTAGCGCAGTTTGGCGATCAATTCTAAGATTACAACAAATTTATCCAGAAAAAGTAAATGAAATTTGTAACAGAATTGGATTATCAAATAATATGCTATTAAATCCAAATTTATCACTACCAATTGATATTTTTTTAAACTTTTTTATTGAGGCTAAATCAGTTTTTAATGATGAGCTAATCTCAATAAATTATGCTCGATTAGCTCAAATAAGGCCTAACTATGCTGAAGCATTTGGATTAATGTTTGTTTATTCTAGAGACTTAAAGGAGGGCTTTAAGCTCTTGCAAACATATATAAATATTGAATTAGAAGATGTTAATTTTGTAATTAGGGAGGAGCTTAATGAAGTCAAGGTGCTATTTATTGCAAACCCAAAGATTAAGCATTCATCTATTTATGAGAATCTATGCCTTTCAATACTCGCAGCCTTCATTAAATCTAAAAGATTTCCAATTAGATGCATTAATACAAAGATACATACTTATGGAAAAGCTATAAAAGAAAAATCAGTTTTTAGTTGCCCAATTAACTCTCAAAGTGCTGAAACATCAATTGTAATTAGCAAAAAAAATTATCTAAAAAAGAACACTATTTCAAATACGAAGCTTGTTGAGTACTTAAGGTCAATTGCGCAAGAAAAAATTGATAAAAAGGATAAAAAGGATAGTCTTGTTGAAAATATTGAAGTACTGATGAATAATTATGAAAATTATTATAGTAATATCAATATACAAGAAATTTCAGATCAGCTTGGTGTCAGCACTAGTCAACTTCGCTATCAATTATCAAAAGAAAATACAACATTTCGAAAGGTTCTAAATAACTTTAAGCTCAAAAAAGCCAAAAATATGCTTCAAAAAGATCTTTCGGTTAAAGTAATTTCATATCAACTTGGCTACTCAGACCCCTCTTCATTTATTCGGTGGTTCATTGGTCAGACAAAATTAACACCAACAACATTTAAAATAACTAATAAAGATTAAAGTGCTAATAGATTGGCATTACCACCAGATGCTGTTGTATCCTCTGTAATAACGCGCTCATTAACTAATTGCCATGTCTCGTAAAGAGAACTCATAACTGGGGTAATCGCTGAGCGCTGATTAACTATTAACTTTTCCACTGACATCAAATTACCAAAAAATAATATTACTTTATACGATTCACTTTTCATCAACTTAAGGCTTGGCCCGTTATCTAATCTAAAAATACTTTCTTTTCCAAACCCTAGTGTAATCAGAGAGTTATATTCATCTTCTTTAATAAGGCTAACAACACTATTTCCTAATGCAAGAGCTAGTAAGGTCTGCTTAAGTGCATCAATAGCGCTCGGTCCAAGGCATAATGCTGTTCCTTTTGGTTTATATCTAATACTATTTGATTCACCAGTTGGCCCAGGCAAAGAAATCTTAGTTGCGTACTTAGCTATTTCATCATGCAAAAAGTCAAAAAAATCACTTTCAATAAATGAAAACTTGTTTTTCACTTTAGTTAACAAATCCGCACTTATTAGGGTGCTCGGCAGAATCAAATTATTAACTTGTATATTCCCACAGGGTTTAAGCTCATGATCGGATGTCGAAGTTGAAGCTATGCTCTGGCTGTATCCATGAAGTGAACTTGGGCCTCCTGCTTTAGGGCCAGTACCCGACAAACCCTCGCCTCCAAAAGGTTGGGATCCAACAACAGCACCGATTTGATTTCGATTTACATAGATATTTCCAGCATTAACTCTGGATGTAATTGCCTCAACTTGCTTGTCAATTCTGGAATGAATTCCAAATGTTAATCCAAAACCTTTTGTATTTAATTGATCAATCATAGACTCCAACTCATTGCTCTTATATGAGATAAGATGGAGAATTGGACCAAAAAACTCTTCATTAATCTCATCGATAGATTTAAGATTAATAATTGTTGGAGTTACATAATAGCCAGTTTTAAGATCACATTGAATTTCTCCAATTATTTGATTTCTTTTTCTAGATATTTCAATATAGCTTTGAAGTTTTACTTGTGCATCATAATTTATAACTGGACCGCAATCAGTAGATAGGTATTTAGGATTTCCAATTTTGAGCTCCATCATTGCACCCTGAATCATCTTTAGGGTTTCATCAAAGCATTCTTCCTGAATCATTAGTATCCTAAGTGCAGAACACCGTTGTCCTGCACTTTTAAATGCTCCGTCAATGACATCTCTTGTTACCTGTTCACATAAGGCGGTTGAATCTACAACCATTGCATTTAGGCCACCAGTTTCAGCAATAACTCTTGCCTCTGGGTTTCCATTTTTAACTAGGTTACGTTTGATTTGTTTTGCTACAGCTGATGAGCCTGTGAAGGCTACACCAGAAATTATTGAACTGCTAGTTAAGTATGAGCCCACATCCGAACCGCTCCCTAAGCAAAGCTGAAATACTCCTAAAGGAATTCCAGCCTCTATTAATAACTCACTTGCTCTATAAGCTATTATGGAGGTACTCTCAGCAGGCTTAGCAATGACAACATTTCCAGCAGCAAGTGCTGCAGCGACCTGACCTGTGAAAATTGCTAAAGGAAAATTCCACGGGCTAATACAAACAAAAACCCCCATAGCCTTTCTTTTGTTAGGTAATACTCTTCTTGCTAAGTTCGAATAATAACGTAAGAAATCAACTGCCTCCCTAACTTCATCAATAGCATCTTGATAAGTTTTTCCAGCCTCTCGCATTGCAAGGGCCATCAATTCAAATTGGTTTTGCTCATAAAGTTCAGCAGCTCTATTTAAACTCTCAAGAATTCTGTCTGGGTCATGAGAATTTAAATTAAATGCATTTTGCGCTGATATTAAGCAGCGATCTAACTGTGAGTGATTAGCGTACAGCAAACTCCCCACGATATCAGCAGTGTCAGATGGATTTTTTACTTCATGCCGCTTAGTGTCCTCAAGGACTATCCCAGAAATCATTGATTTTGCTTGCCACTTTTTATCTAACCAAGGATCTTGGCTTTGAAATAGTGAATCAACTTCATTCTGCTCAGTCAGCATAATACTTGTTGAGTTTTGGCGGATATTTTTAAAAATGTCTTTTGGAAGTGGGATTTTTGAATGAGAGCTAACCGTATCTTTCTCAACTTCAGAAAAAACATCTATTGCTAAGCTTTCTGCCTTAATGCTCTCATCAAATAAATGATTAATAAAGGAGCTATTTGCTCCGTTCTCTAATAATCGCCTCATTAGATAAGCCAGCAACTCCTTATGACTCCCAATTGGCGCGTATACCCTTGAAAGGACATCATATTTATTTTTTATGTGGATATGAAGAGACTCGCCCATTCCATGAAGCCTTTGCACCTCAAATCCAACATTATCTCCAGCAATTTCGCACACACTGACTAGTGAGTGTGCATTATGACTAGCGAATTGGGGATAAATATAACTCCTCATCAAGAGTAGTTTTTGAGCGCACACTAAGAATGAATAATCAGTATTTATTTTTTTTGTAAAAACTGGATAACCAACTTCTCCCATAACTTGCGCTTTCTTAATTTCACTATCCCAATAAGCCCCTTTAACTAACCTTACCATTATCTTTAAATCATATTTTTTGCAGCTTTGGTGAAGCCAATCAATTACATATGGTGAGCGCTTTTGATAAGCTTGAACTACAACTCCAAATCCTTGCCATGATGTATTTGCAATCGAACCCATAATTCGATCAATAACGTCCAATGAGAGGTCTAAGCGCTCAGCCTCTTCAGCATCAATATTTATGCCTATATTATATTTTTGAGCAATATTTACGAGCTCAATTATACGAGGTAGTAATTCAGAGAGAACTCTGTCTCTATGCATAAAATCATATTTAGGATGAAGCGCGGATAGTTTTACCGATATTCCATCCGCCTCAAAAATATTTTTTGATTGCCTATGCTTGCCAATTTCTATTAATGCATTCTTGTAAGATAAGAAATACTTATCAGCATCTATCATAGTCCAAGCAGCTTCTCCAAGCATGTCAAATGAATACAAACCATTTTTAGCCTTACTTGATTTAATTGCAGTTTTAATATTTTCAGCAAACACAAACTGCTTAGCAAAAAATTGCATCACATTGTTTGCACTAAACCTTATGCCAGGCCTAGATAGAATCTCCAACGCTTTTTTTATTCTATTTTTAATCTCTTTATTACTTCCATGTGCAATCATCTTATCTGCAATACTAAGAGCAATAGTTGCAATGTTAACCATAGATGATTTGCTACCGCCAATATGCTTGGTCCAACCCTTTCTAGCAACTTTATCAATAAATAATTTATCCCTTGTTTTATTGTCTGGGACTCGAAGAAAAGCCTCAACTAGAGTCATTAATGAAAGCCCCTCATCACTTGTTAAATTATATTCAGAGATAAACAATGACAATAAATCTGGTTGATTTGAAGCTCTTAAATCTTTGATAAGATTCGAAGTCTTTTCCTGGAAATCTATTCTTTGGTATGCGTCTGTTTTTTCAGACAACTTAAGATGCTCGATTGCTTCTACTTCAGATATTACTCTTGCTTCTCTCAATTTTTTTCGAGAAGGTGTGTAATCTATGTCAAATACTTTAGATGCGTATTGATCCTGCATTTTTTAATATATATTTTAAAATAATAAATAATTTTAATTTATATTAAATAGTCATAATAACTATAAAAATTTTAAAATTTATATAATAAGACCTATATATTTAAAATTCAATTATAATAAATCTATTATTTTAATTTTTTAAGTAATTATGCCTACTATTGATAGCTTCGATCATAAGATTCTTACACTCCTTCAAGGTGATGGTCGAATGACTGTTACTGAATTGTCTAATCAAATTGGATTATCTAAAACGCCTTGTTTAAATCGTATTAAAAAATTAGAAACATCAGGATATATCAAAGGCTATAAGGCCATTATTGATCATGAGTTAGTTGAGAATAACCACATTGCATTTGTTCAAATTAAGATGAATGACACAAAAACTGCTGCACTAAATTCATTCAATAGAGCAATTAAGGAGATATCAGAAGTAGAACAATGTCATATGATTGCATCAAATTTTGATTACTTATTGAAAGTCAGAACGCAGAATATGGAGAGTTATCGAAAGGTTTTAGGTGAAAAAATTTCATCACTACCAAATGTTCAGCATAGCTCAACCTTTGTCGTTATGGAGGAAATAGTAACCAGTATGTATAACTAGAACTAGCTTAGCTTAGCTTTAATTAATTGGGAAACATGGCCCATATCAGCTTTACCATCAAGCTGACCTTTAAGAACACCCATTAGCTTACCCATATCTTTCATAGAGTCAGCTCCAGTTTCAGAAATAGCTTTAATAACTGCAGCTTCAACCTCATCTTTACTTAGCTGCTTTGGCATGTAGTTATTTATAATTAAAAGCTCTGCTTCTTCAATATCAACTAAGTCAATTCTTCCAGCGTCTGAAAATTGTGATATGGAATCTTTACGCTGCTTGACCATTTTTTGAATAACAGACAAAGCTTGTCCATCAGTCAATTCAATGCGTTCATCTATTTCTTTTTGTTTGATTGCCCCAAGAATCATACGAATTGCTTTGAGGGCTTCTTTGTCTTTAGCCTTCATTGCTAACTTCATATCGTTAGTAATGAGTTGTTTTAGCTGTGACATATTTTGATTTACTTTCGCACTATAAATAGTGACTAGTACATACGTTTGCGGTGAATACGATTTTTTGACATTTCTTTATGAGTTCTTTTAACTGCAGCAGCTTTTTTGCGCTTATTAACCCACGTAGGCTTCTCAAAATATTCTTTTTTCCTAACATCTGTAATAACACCGGCTCTATCACAAAGACGTCTGAAACGACGTAGTGCGATATCAAATGGTTCGTTCTCTCTTACTTTAATTGCTGGCATATGGTATTTCCTTTATGATTCTTTTTTTGTCGCTTTAGCTTTAGTCTCTTTCTTAGGTGCAGCAGCTTTAGTCTCTTTCTTAGGTGCAGCAGCTTTAGTCTCTTTCTTAGGTGCAGCAGCTTTAGTCTCTTTCTTAGGTGCAGCAGCTTTAGTCTCTTTCTTAGGTGCAGCAGCTTTAGTCTCTTTCTTAGGTGCAGCAGCTTTAGTCTCTTTCTTAGGTGCCTCAATAACAACCTCTTCTTGGCCTTCAAAATCAACTAATTGAACTAATGCCATTGGAGCTTTATCACCTGTACGAAAACCTGCTTTTAAAATACGTATATATCCACCTGGACGGTCTTGATAAAAAGGACCCAATTGCGTAAACAACTTAGCAACCATCGCATCATCTCTTAGTTTAGAGAAAATATGACGACGATTAGCAACGCTGTCTGCCTTGGCTCTTGTGATTAATGGCTCAATAACACGCCTTAATTCTTTCGCTTTAGGAAGTGTTGTTTTAATTGTTTCATGCAGAATTAATGAATTAGCCATATTCTTAAACATGGCTTTTCTATGCGATGAATTTCTATTTAATTGTCTACCTGACTTTCTGTGTCTCATTATTTTTCCTTATTCACTCATTAAGTCAACTGGTGGCCAGTTTTCAATCTCTGTACCAAGTTCTAAATTTTTCTCAGTCAAAACTTCTTTAATTTCATTAAGTGACTTACGCCCCAAGTTTGGAGTTCTAAGTAAGTCTTGCTCTGATTTTTGAATCAAGTCACCAATATAATAGATTTGTTCAGCTTTCAGACAGTTTGCAGAGCGAACTGTTAGTTCAAGCTCATCAACAGCTGATAAATACATTGGAGGAAAGTCATCTGAAGTTGGTTGCGGGGCTTCTTCGATTACTGGCTCTAATTCAACAAATGACGATAGCTGATCTTGAAGAATTGTAGCAGCTCTTTTTACAGCATCTTCAGCATTAACTGAACCATTAGTTTCAATAACGATATTCAGCCTATCTAGATTTACTTTTTGCTCAACTCTTGCAGATTCAACTGTAAAGCTAACTCTTTTAATTGGCGAAAAACTTGCATCTAATTGAATACTTCCAATTGTTTCAGAATCAACTGATCTAGCGACAGCAACATCGTAACCAACACCAGTCCCAATAACAACAGTCATTCTAATTTTTCCACCTTCATTAACAGTGGCTATTACTTTCTCAGGGTTAAATACAGAAACATCTGTACCATTTGCCTCAATATCTGCAACTGTTAGCTCGCATGGACCTTGTTTCTCAATAATAACTGTAGCGCTATCACTTGAATTTAGACCAATAGAAGCTTCTTTAAGATTGAGAAGTATATCTAACACATCTTCTTGAACACCTTCAATCGTTGAAAACTCATGCATTACACCATCAATTGCTACTTCTGTAATCGCAGACCCAACCATAGAAGATAATAATGTTCTTCTAATTGAATTTCCTAATGTGTGTCCAAATCCTCTTTCAAAAGGCTCAAGAACAACGCGATATTCATTTTTAGACAACTCAACTGAATCTACTAGTTTTGGTTTTAGAAAATCTCTTGCACTTCCTTGCATATTTAATTCCTATTTAGAATACAATTCAACGATTAATTGCTCTGAAATATCTGAAGATAATTCATCGCGAGCAGGTACATTTTTAAAAACACCTTTCAATGCTTTGTTGTCAACATCCAACCACTCAGATAATCCGCTCTGACCAGAAATTTCAAGTGCTAGTTGAATTCGGCTTTGTTTTTTTGCTTTTTCTCGAACAGAGATTTCATCATTTGCACTGACTTGAAAAGAGGGTATATTAACTAATTTTCCATTTACTACAATTGACTTATGAGACACTAACTGTCTAGCTTCTGCACGAGTAGACGCGAAACCCATCCTGTAAACAACATTATCCAGGCGACACTCAAGAAGTGATAATAAATTTTCACCCGTTGGGCCTTTTTTTGCACTAGCTTTTTTATAGTAAAGACTAAACTGCTTTTCTAAGACACCATAGATACGTCTAACTTTTTGCTTTTCACGAAGCTGTAAACCATATTCACTGCCTTTTTGACGACGCGCATTTGCTCCGTGTACTCCAGGAAGTTGTGTTAATTTACATTTAGAATCGATAGATCGAATTCCACTTTTAAGCTCTAAGTCAACACCTTCACGGCGAGCTAGCTTACATGTAGGACCTGTATATCTTGCCATAATTTATCCTTATACTCTACGTTTCTTAGAAGGACGACAACCATTATGAGGTATAGGCGTCACATCTGTTATTGATTGAATTTTTAACCCTTGTGCATTCAAGCCTCGAATCGCAGAGTCACGACCTGGGCCTGGACCTTTAACTCGAACTTCTACATTTTTCATTCCAAAAGCTTGTGCTTTTTCACCACAATTACCAGCAGCGACTTGTGCAGCAAACGGAGTAGATTTTCTAGAACCTCTAAAACCCGCACCACCTGAAGTTGCCCAACATAGTGTGTTTCCATGACGATCTGTAATCATCACGATAGTGTTATTAAAAGTTGCATGAATATGTGCAATACCGTCAGAGACGATTTTCTTAGACTTCTTTTTAACTGTTTGCTCTTTTGCCATAGTAACTGTGTACCTTAATTATTTGATTAAACGACGCGGACCCTTTCGAGTTCTAGCATTTGTTTTAGTTCTTTGACCACGCAAAGGTAATCCTTTTCTATGTCGAATACCACGATAGCAGCCTAAATCTCTAAGGCGCTTTATATTCATAGCAACTTCACGACGCAAGTCCCCTTCAACTTCAAATTGAGAGATTGCTGTACGAATTGACTCTAACTGATCTTCAGTTAATGCAGATACCTTCGTACTTGGCTCTAACTTTAGTGTTTTACAAATTAACTTTGATCTAGTTTCTCCAATACCAAAAATTGATTGTAAACCAATTACAATATGCTTGTTTGTTGGAATATTTATGCCTGCAATACGTGCCATATACTCTACCTATGCCTTAAAAAATTATATTTTTGAACGGATATTTCCATTCAAAATTTTAAAGTTGAAAAATCGTGCAATTTTACTTTGTAAATCAACGTCTGTCAATGTCATCAACCTTGCCTTTGCTTATGACGAGGCTCTTTACATATGACACGAATCACTCCATGTCTCTTAATAATTTTGCAATCCTTACAAATTTTTTTCACTGATGCTCTTACTTTCATAACTTACCCTTACTTTAAATTTGCTTTACGCATTAAACCTTCATATTGATTAGACATCATATGAGATTGCGCTTGTGCTATAAAATCCATTACTACAACTACGATAATCAAAAGACTAGTACCACCAAAGTAAAACGGTACGTTCCAATATAAAATTAAAAACTCTGGAAGTAAGCATACTGCTGTTATATAAATGGCTCCCACTGCTGTTAACCTCGAAGTAACAGCATCTATATAGTCTGCTGAGTGCTGTCCAGGTCTAATTCCTGGAATAAAACCACCTGATTTCCTTAAGTTATCTGCCGTATCTTTTGCATTAAAAGTTAGAGCAGTATAGAAAAATGTAAAAAAGATAATGGCTGCGCCATAAAAAATTATATAAAGAGGCTGTCCAGGTGAAATACTTGAAGTAATGTCTGCTAACCAGCCCATTCCCTCAGATTGAGAAAACCAACCACCTAAAGTTGCAGGAAATAGAATAATACTCGAGGCAAAAATTGGCGGTATTACTCCTGCCATGTTAATCTTAAGTGGCAAATAAGAAGTCTGACCACCGACCATTTTTCGCCCCTGTTGCCTCTTTGCATAATTAACTGCAATTCTTCTTTGCCCACGTTCCATGAAAACAACAAAGGCCATAACTAAAACAACCATTGCTAGCATTAGTACTACGACAAATACGCTTAATTCTCCAGTACCTACCATACTAAGTGTGTTTCCAAATGAAGAAGGTAATCCTGCAACAATACCCGCAAAAATTATCATCGAGATTCCGTTTCCAATTCCTTTTTCACTAATCTGTTCTCCAAGCCACATCAAGAATAAAGTACCAGTAGTTAATGTAACTACTGTAACAAAACTAAATGTTAGGCCAGGATTTGTAACTAACGCAACACCACCACCTGATTGAGACTGAAGCGCAATTGATACTCCATAAGATTGAAACACCGCTAAAAGAACTGTACCCATTCTAGTATATTGAGTAATCGTTCTTCTTCCTCGATCACCTTCTTTTTTAAGCTGTTCAAATTTTGGAACAACTGAAGTCATCAAGTTCATGATAATGGAAGAAGAAATGTAAGGCATTATTCCAAGCGTAAATATAGATAAGCGCTCTAACGCGCCTCCTGAAAACATATTCATCATTCCTAATATGCCAGTTCTGTTATCTTCAACGAGAGAGGCAAGCGCAGTCTGCGATATAAATGGAATCACAATATGCGTTCCAAGTCTGAAAACAATTAAAGCACCGACTAGGTATAGGATGCGTTTTAATAGATCTTCACTCATCTCATTACTCGCTTATGGTTCCTTTTGCAGCCTCAATAGCTGCCTTAGCACCTTTAGTTGGCTTAATTCCAACTAGGTTAATAGCGCGATTGATTTCACCTGACAGCATAACCTTAACTCTTAATATATTTTTAGTCACAAGGTTGTGCTTCTTAAGAACATCAATATTGATGTCAGTTTCAGTTAACTTATCAAGTTGAGATAAAGTTACCTGGGAAGTTATTATAGAAACCCTTGATGAAAAGCCAACCTTAGGCAATCTTCTTTGAAGTGGCATCTGACCACCTTCAAAACCAACCTTAGAAAATCCACCAGATCGTGATTTTTGGCCTTTGTGGCCCCTACCAGAAGTTTTACCCATTCCAGAACCTATGCCTCTTCCAACACGTTTTCTGCTAGTTTTTTCGCCTACTGCAGGCTTCAAAGTATTTAAATTCATTATTTAACCCTCTACTTTTAATAAGTAAGACACTTTATTAATCATGCCCCTTACTTCTGGCGTGTCTTCAAGAACAACCGTATGGTTAATTCTTTTTAATCCTAAACCAGTTACTGTGGCGCGATGCTTAGGAAGACGCCCATAAAAACTTTTAACTAATGTCACACTTACTGTTGGTTTTGTAGATGAAGCTTTTTTAGTAGGTGCTTTTTTTGTTTCAACTACTTTAGTAGTCTCAACCTTCTTATCAGCAACTTTTTTAGGAGCTGCTTTTTTAGGGGCTG
>JACKQG010002055.1_pt1 | contig 26845 bp, 15 predicted proteins | sample 8237621 | NCBI WGS metagenome assembly JACKQG01 (sample SAMN15677084, study PRJNA649215) | marine metagenome | biome: marine; feature: Black Sea; material: saline water; isolation source: suspended particulate matter (SPM) from the Black Sea western gyre | collected 2013-06-09/2013-06-10 | depth... | reverse complement strand
TGGCAAGCTGGAAGCTTACCCCACTTTGGTTTCCGCTAGCATTTCAGCGGGCTCCTCCGGCTTCGGGTTAAACGACCGGATCTCGGTACAGCGACGCTGCACGGTCCCGCCACTACGACACACGTATCAACCCGCTGTCGTCGAATTCGCCAATACGGCTTGCTTTGATGCCGCGCCCGGCAATCTCTTGTTCGAATTGCGCCGTCGTTTCGTTTGGAATGGCGGCCAGCAGCCCTCCCGATGTTTGCGGATCGTACAGCAACAACTCCAGAGTCGCGTCGGCACCTTCGGACATTTGCACACGCTGTTGGTAGGCATCGCGATTGCGATACGCTCCGCCCGGAATCATCCCCATGCCCATGTGGCGCGTAACGCCAAGCAGTAGGGGCAAGGCATCCATCGAAATACTGGCCCCAAGATCTCGGTCGCCACCGAGCATTTCGTTCAAATGACCGGCCAGACTGAACCCGGTAACATCGGTCAACGCCGTGGCACCCGCTGCGACGGCTGCTTCGGACGCAGCGCGGTTCAGCATCATCATGCTCTCGGTTGCCACCTCGACCTCGTCCTGCGAGGCCAATGCCGCCTTCATCGCGGTGGCAATGATGCCCGTGCCGAGCGGCTTGCTAAGGTAGATCTGATCGCCTGGCCGGGCACCCCGGTTTCGCAGAATCCGATCCGGATGCACCGTGCCGATGACGGCCATGCCGTACTTGGGCTCTTTGTCGTCGACCGTATGTCCGCCCACGACCAGGCAATCTGAATCGGCCGCTGCGCTGGCTCCACCCTCCATTAGCTTGCCCAGCCACTCGGCTGGCAAGCAATTGGGCCAGCACACGATATTCAAGGCAGCCATCGGCTTGGCACCCATGGCATAAATGTCGGAAATCGAATTGGCCGCCGCGATGCGTCCCCATTGCCATGGGTCGTCCACCAACGGAGTGATGAAATCGGCGGTGAAGCAGATGGCCATGTCATCCGAGACCTTCAGCGCAGCCGCATCGTCCAGCGTTTCCGGACCCACAAGCAGCCTCGGATCGACGGCAGGCATCAAATTGGCCAGAGCCTTGGATAGGTCACCCGGACCTAGCTTGGCAGCTCACCCCGATGCTTCGACCATCTGTGTCAGCCGAACCGGTTCATCAGCCATCTAGATCTCCATAGTGCTCGGTGGGAACGATTCATAAGTCCGCTCTATTGTAAGCGCTCGGTGTCATTCTGTCACCGTGTGTCACAACTCCGCTAAGCCTCGCGGACTCATCAAGGGTTACGGCCGAAGGTCATGATGGTGATGTCGTCGCTCTGCGGGTAACCTCTGGCGTGGCGGCGAACATCCTCCAGCAGGAGCTTGCCCAGCTTCTCAGCCTCGGGCGGCGATTTTTTGACGACCTCCATCACGCGTTCGACTCCGTAGAGTTCACCCTCCGGGTTCATCGCCTCGTCAACACCATCCGTCATTATCAGGATCAAGTCCCCGGGATTCAGTTTGCAGGTTTGGGCCTCGTAAGGATAATCGTCCACCATGCAGATTGCCGGTCCCGAAAGCTCCCTGTCGAATTGCTCGATCTCTCCATTAGCTCGTCGAATAATCGGTGGCATGTGCCCCGCGTTCGACAGAACCACCTCGTGATTCTTGGTGTCCACTATGCTCAGGACATACGTGACGAAGCGACCATCAACCTCGGTGGCGCACATGTGATCGTTGATCGCGTTGATGGCATCGACAACGTCGTGCACGTGACGGATGGTGCTCTGCACGCAGCTACCCATGCGAGTCATGACCAACGCACCCGGCACCCCCTTTCCGGCTACGTCGCCAAAGGACAGGCAGATCTTGCCGTCGGGCAAGTCGAAGCAATCGTACATGTCTCCACCAACGGCCCGCGCCGAATCGTACGAGGCGTAGAACTGGTAGCCTTCGGCCGTCGGCATCGCATCGGGCAAGAGCGCACGTTGCACGTCTTTGGCGATTTCCATCTCGGCGTCCTGCTTCTGCTTCTCGGCATAGGCTTGAGCCAACCTCGCATTCTCGTAGGACAAAGCCGCTTGGCCGGCAACCGTCATCAGGATGTCCAGGTCGTCTTCGGTGAACCGCCCCATCGCGCTTTGGGAGTCGATGCTGAGGATCCCCAGAACGTCACCGTCCAAGCCCAGCAGCGGCACGCACATCATCGAGCGGATTCTGAGATCGGCGATCGACTCAATGCCGCTGAACTCCTCGTCCGACGTGGCATCCGCCGAGAGAATGCCGGTCTTTTCCGACAACACCTTGTTGACGATCGTACGGCTGAGCCGCACCGTGCTGTCTTCGTCCTCGCGCCGATGCCGCATGGCGCGGGGTACCATCTCGCCCGTCTCGGCGTCTTTCAACAGGATGCAGCCGCGATCGGCGTACATAAAGACATTGAAAAGGCTGTCCAGGATCTTGGGCAACAGGGCCGCCAAATCGACCGTACCGGCCAGGCCGTTGCTGATTTCGAGAACCGCCTTGAGTTTGGCTTCGGGATTGACATCCAGGGCCCCCAAACGCCCTGTCCCGGCCACGGTGCCGATAATGGTTGCCTCGCCTGCCTCGTCGATGTCCACTTGTGTGGCACCCAGGTCCAGCGTGGCCAGTTGGGCGTCGGTAACCGTTGCCGACGACGGCTTGCTGGGTGCCACCTGCTTCGTGGCAGGGTCGTGAAAACGGGCATGCGCGTCGCCGAACCGAATCGCATCGTTGTGGTTCAGCTTGACCCGTCCCTCGATTCGCTGCTGGTTCGCGAAGGTTCCGTTGCGGCTGCCGACGTCCTCCAACACAAACTCGCCCGCTTCCCCGTGAATCATGGCGTGTCGTCCGGACACGCTGCGCTGGGTGATCGCGATAGGGTTGTCCGGATGACGCCCAATCGGAGTTTGCCCTTCGTTCAGCTCGAACTCCAGCTCCTTTCCCTCGATCACGACGACTAGCTTTGCCATGACTGCTCCTATCTGGTGAGGAGTGAAACTGTATGGTCGCCCAGATCAGTGTATACTATTTCCTTGACTGGTTCATCGAGACGGCCAGTCCGTAAGCATAGCCAGCAAGGCACAAATACAGAACCCCGCGCCGCAGGCGCGAAACTTGGAGGTGATTTGATGGAATGCACTCTGAAATCGCACGGCGTGAACAGTCCGACACGGCAGCGAATAGACCTGCGCGTCTGGATGATGCTACAGATCGTGCTGGTGGCGGCGGCTCCCGGACTGGCCTACGAGGCCAAGACGGTAGCGGACCTGTATTCGTTTGCCGGGATCCGGGGCGGCGTAGTCGTTCAACTGGGCGTGGAAGACGGCAAAGAGATCGCGGCACTACGATCCGATGAAAGGTTCCTTGTGCAAGGCCTGGACGAAGACCGCTCCAAGATCGCACGCGTACGGGAAAACCTCGCATCGAAGGGGATACACGGCGCGGCTACGGTCCGAGAATTCGATGGCCGTCACCTTCCCTACGTTGATAACATGGTCAATCTGATTGTGGTCTCGGACCGCTTCAGCGTCTCAGAGGAAGAGATCCTACGAGTGCTGGTTCCGGGTGGTACGGCGGCTTTCATCGACCAAGGTTCGAACTCCGTACAACGGCGATTGACGAAGCCCCAACCGGAAGATACTGACGAGTGGACCCACTACCTTTACGACGCGGGTAACAATGCCGTCTCGAAGGACACTCGCATTGACTCGATGCGCCGTCAGCAATGGGTCGGCGGGCCGCGTTGGTCGCGCCACCACGATCACATTGCGGGGCTTACGGCCATGGTATCCACCGGCGGACGCATCTTTTACGTGATGGACGAGGGAAAGAACTGGTCGGTCTTGCTGCCGTCGAAGCATTTCCTGATTGCCCGCGACGCGTTCAACGGAACGATTCTGTGGAAGAAACCACTGGCATCCTGGCACCCTCACCTCTGGCCGTTGAAGAGTGGACCTGCCCAACTTCCCAGACGGCTGGTTGCACAGGGGAAGAAGCTCTATATGCCGTTGGGCATGGCCGAGCCGTTGAGTGTGCTGGATGCCGACTCGGGGGAAGTCCTGAAAACGTTCCCTGAAACCAAGGCAACCGAAGAGGTGCTGCTATCTGATGGCGTTATCTATGTTCTGTCCAATCCCACGCCGGAGTTGTACGAGGATTTCACTCTCGGCGATGCTCATAATGGCGCGCAGAAAGGACGTGTCGCCAGAGAGTACCCTTGGAACAAGGGCCCAAGGAATCTGGTTGTGCTTGACGATAATTCAGGCGAACTTCGCTGGAAGAAACAGATCGTGGCAGCCCCTCTTTCCCTGACGGTCGGTAGCAGCAACGTCCTTTTCTTCGATGGTTCACAGATTGTGGCCCTGGACAAGGCTAACGGCGCCGAGCTGTGGAAATCCGACGTCATCAAGACAAAGCCGGTATTCGCGGTCAACGAATCTCCCATTCTCGTGGCCTACAAAGACTACGTGTTCTTCGCCGGCGCGAACCGGCGCATGAGCGCTTTCTCCGCGGAAACGGGCGAGAGGCTCTGGGAGGCCGAGCACCTCCGCGGCGGATACTGTTCGCCGCAAGACCTGTTTGTGATCGACGACATGGTGTGGTCCGGGGCTATCGACACGCCTCGGAATACCGGGATCTTCGTGGGCCGAGATGTGCGGACGGGGGAACTGAGACGGGACATTCCGGCGCAAGACGTTCCCTACACGTTCGGTCATCACCGGTGCCATCGCGCAAAGGCGACCTCTCGCTTCATCTTGGCCTCCAAGACGGGTATCGAGTTCTATGACATCGAAGACAGAAAGGAAAGCGTCAACCACTGGGTCCGAGGTGGATGCCTGTATGGAATCATGCCCGCAAACGGCTTGATCTACGCGCCGATGCACAGTTGCGCCTGCCATCTGGACTCGAAGCTGACAGGCTTCAACGCCCTGGCGCCGCAGGACCATGCCAAGACGGAACCCACAGCCAGCCCGCGCTTGGTGAAAGGGGAAGCCTATTTGAGTGAACGGGATGAGGCGGCAGACGATGCCGATTGGCCGACCTATCGAGCGGATAATGCCAGAAGCAGCTTCTCGCCCGCGCCGGTGACAGACGGCTTGAGGCGCAAGTGGCAAACGTCCCTGACGGGAAAGCTCAGCGCCTTGACGATTGGTTGTGGCAAGGTTTTTGTTGCCGCCGTCGACGAGCATCGCTTGCATGCGTTGGATCAGAACACAGGCAAAGCCGCTTGGTCGTTCCTCACAGGAGGCAGGATTGACTCTCCGCCAACCGTCTTCCGGGGATTTGTCTATTTCGGATGTGCCGATGGGTGCATCTACTCGCTGGCTGCGGCGGACGGGCAACTCGCGTGGCGATTCCGACTTGCGCCGGACGACAGCCAGCTCTGTTCCTATGGCCAGCTCGAATCGGTCTGGCCGGTCTCCGGCAGCGTTTTGATCAAGAACGGGAAGCTCTTCTGTGTCGGCGGTCGATCGTCGTTCCTGGACGGTGGACTCCCGTTTGTGCGGCTTGACGCGATGACGGGCAAGCTGGAAGCGGAATCCACGCTGGATGATTTTGACGTGGAAACTGGAAAGAGCATCCAACTGTTGTCCGCCCACTCCATCATGCCATCGGCCATTCCCGATATTCTCTCCAGCGACGGAGAGAACATCTTCATGCGCGTGGAGAAGCTGACCGACGACGGCGAACGGATTGGATCAATCGAGTTCGACGAGGAGCGTCAATACGAGGAGAGGCACATTTTCAGTTGGGCCGGTTTTCTTGAAGACTCCTGGTTGCACCGGATCTACATGAGCTACGGGAACGGGAAATTGCCGCTGGGGACCTACTTGAACTGGTGGACTTACGGCGAACGGAACCCCGACGGGCGAATCCTTGTGATGGACGATACGAAGATCTACGGCTATGGCCTGAAACCGAAGTACCATACCTGGAGTTCAACATTCCTGGATTATCAACTCTTTTCCGTCAACAAGACGATCGAGACCGATCCCATTACCGGCCCGACGATATTCGGCAGGAAAATGGGCCGCACTCCGCAACGGCAATTGCGGAACAACTGGGCAGCAGAAGTCCCCTTCTATGTGAGAGCCATGATCAAGACCTCGGACAAACTGATCGTATGCGGTCCTGAGAAGATCATCGACGAGAAGGGTGTGATCGGTCGTTATCCGGAAGAGAGTGTTCTGCAGGAATTGAAACAACAGGAGACAATTCTCGACGGCCAGCGAGGCAGCCATTTGTGGGTCGTCCGCGCCGGCGACGGAATTGTCCTGGAAAAGCACAAATTGCCGGCGTTGCCGGTTTGGGATGGCATGGCCACGGCTCAAGGACATGTTTACCTTGCCACACAAAATGGAGTCGTGTGCCTCGGAGGTGAGAAGACCGCCGTGGCCAGCGGTAGATGATTCTCGGGGACAAGAATGATGAATGTGCACAGCGTGTGTAGACTCAAGACGGCGTCGTTGTTGCTCCTTTTCACCATGGCTGGTGCCAACGCGGGGGCGTCGGAAGACAGCCTCGTCGGGCACTGGCGCCTGACGGATGACTGCAAGGATTCCTCGGGCCAGGAGAATCACGGGGTCAACCACGGCGTGACGTTCACCGCCGATGGTGCCGTGTTCGACGGCATCGACAACTACATCGAGGTGCCCGATGCGCCATCGCTCGCTTTCGCATCGGCAGATTTTTCCGTCGCGGCTTGGGTACACACCGAGGCTCGACTGAAAGACGTGCTCGGAGACGTCGTCTCGAAGTACGATCCGGCCGCACGCACTGGGCTCAACTTCAGTATTTTGAACTACGTGGGCGCTACGTCGGCCCAGTCGAATCATCGAAACGTCTTCTTCGGGATCGACGGAGGCCAGGCCACACCGAAGTGGATCGACTGCGGACAGCCCGGCAACAACCACATGATCTGGGCCCTCACGGTGTACGACGGTGGCCTCTACGCCGGGACCTGGGAACCGGCGGAAGGGGAAGCCGGCCACGTCTACCGCCATGAAGGCAATACGACGTGGATCGACTGCGGCAGTCCCGATCTCTCGAACGCCGTCTCGGCCCTCGGGGAGCACGACGGGAAGCTCTACGCCGGTACCTCCTTCTACAGCGGTCGCGGATCCGCACAGCCCGAGTCGCCCAACAAGAACCCCGGCGGAAGCGTCTTTCGCTACGAAGGAGGGAACCGCTGGGCCGACTGCGGGAAGATCGGCGACGTCTACACGGTGACCGGGTTGGTGACATTCGACGGCCAATTGTACGCCACCACCTGCGACAGCTACGGATGTCCCACGCGGACGGAAGCCTGCTATCGCTACGACGGCGATCAGAAATGGACGTTCGTGGGCAATCCCGGCGGACGTCTGGGTGCCTTCCTGGTCCACAACGGCAGCCTCTACGCCACGGTGTTCGGCAAGCAGGGGTTCGCTCGCTACGAAGGTCAGACGCAGTGGACGCCGCTGGGCGTCGTGCCCGACACGACCCAGACTTACTCGGCCGTGGTCCATGAGGGCCGGATCTGCTTGGGCACCTGGCCAACGGGCAGCATTTTCCGATTTGATGGTCCAAACCAGTTCACCAACCTGGGGCAACTCGGCTCCGCACAGGAAGTCATGGCCATGGCCGTCTACAACGGAAAACTGTACGGTGGTACTCTGCCACTGGGGATGGTTTACCGATACGACGGCCCCGCAGGATGGACGAGCACCGGACAGCTTGACGCGACCCCCGATGTCCTGTACCGCCGCGTCTGGTCGATGGCCGTCTACCAAGGAAAACTATTTGCCGGCACGCTGCCGTCGGGCCACGTCTACGCGCTGGAGGCCGGCAAGTGCGTAAGCGATGATCGGGCGCTCGGGCCGGGCTGGCGACACCTCGCGGCCGTGAAAGCCGACGGATCGTTGAAGCTCTACGTAGACGGCCGGCGTGTCGCCCAGACCGCCCAATTCGACCCGGCCGACTGCGACTTGACCAACCGCCAGCCGCTGCTGGTGGGCTTCGGCAAACACGATCATTTCAACGGCAAGATGCGCGATCTTCGAATGTATCGTCGAGCTTTGAGCGAGGAGGAACTCGCCAACTTCTGCAAGAACTCCCCCGAGGGTGGTTGACCAGGATTATTCGTGAACTCCTGTAGCAAGCTCTTCGCTGCTCTGCGTTGTTTTGAGCGAACTGGTTCAGGCGGATGCGAAAGAGCACGCCAGCATACGACTTGCCTCGTTCACTCCTTAGCCGGCGCGGGTTTGCCGGCGCGGCGCGTGTTGCCGCTGACCTTGGCCCACGGGGCGTTTTCCATTTTGATGGACCGCTCGACGGTGCCTTCGTAGGATATCGCCGTGTTGCCGGTCACGACGATCTCGCCAGGGTTGGGCCACTGGAACGGATAGCCTGCGTCGTCGCCGCCATTGACGTAGATGGCGGTTCGGTGCTTGGTCTCGACGTAATTGTCAGCGATGGAGACGGGCTTGCTGAGCGGGTACACGTTGATGCCGAGCAGACCGTTGGGCTTCTCGACGTAGTTGTCCTTGATCACAGTGCCGCCGGCAGCGAAGATGCCGCATCCCGGCTGAGGGCCTGTGATGCGGTTGCCGGTGATCGTGTTGTCCTCGGAGAATTCGCCGCCCTTGGATGTGATGTCGGCTCCGCCGAAGCCCGAGCCACAGTTCTCCACCACGTTGTCGGCGATCACGGAGCGGCGTGCCTTCATGTATATGGCCTCGTGGTCTCTGCCGGTGTTCAGGTTCCTCACAATGTTCTTCGTGATCCGGATGTTGGTGCCAAAGACGAGAATGCCATGGACTTCAGGCCCGGCGCCCTCGCGTATCCACGTCGGCCCCCCGATCGTGTCCATCACGTTTTCCGAGACGATCACGTCCTTCGTCGTCTTTATGTCGCCGACAAAAACGGCCATGCATCCCTTCTGGGTCGACTTGAGGTTCTTGAAACTATTGTTGACGATCTTCACGTTCGCCGGCCCGATGGAGTTCCCGGCTTCGTCTCTGTTGGATCCGCAGAGCGCGATGGCGTTGATCTTGCCGCCTTCCATGTCACGAAATTCGCAGTTTGCGACGGTGAAGTTGGTGATGGCTCCGTCGTAATATCGGGCGTAGAAGCCGCACCAGAACTTCTCGAACACACAGTTCTCGACCAGCATCCCCTCAAGCGTCTCTCCTTTCGGTGGCGAGAGCCGGAAGCCGGGTCCGCCGCTGAACGTCAGGTTCTTCAGCGTCAGGCCCTTCGTTACGGTCACCATGGGGCCTTTCGTCAAGATGGTTGTCTTCGCGTCTTCGCCGATCAAAGTGAGCGAACGGTCGATGCTGTCAGTGAAGCCAGCCAGTTCGTAGGTACCTTGCTTGATACGGATGGTATCGCCGTCGTCGGCGTTCTTGATGGCCCCCTGGACCGTCTTGAACGGTTTGGCACACGAGCCCGGGTTGGCATCGTTGCCATCGGGGGCGACAAGCCAGGTGTTTGCCGCCTGGGCCGCCGACACACACAGCAGCACTGTCGTAACAGCCGGGGCGATGTGTTGCGCGATGGTCATTTCGATTCTCCTTAGCCGATCTCTACCGCCAAGATTTGTCTTTATCCCTTACTGCGACCAAATAGAAGATCTCCGCGATTCGATGCTTTGCTCCCGGGGGCGGTTCCATATGATGCTTGGATTCCTTTGCGATGGCAAAAATGTCGATCATGTCCGTGCGGTCTTGTAGGATCTTATGCACCTGATCGACGAACACAAAGAATACGCCTTCGTGCTCTTCCTCGGCTGCCATGGTCTTCAACACGGCAATGGGATCCATACCCGCGGCTTTCAGCATGGCTTTGTCCGTGTTTGATATATGGGCCAGCACAACGGCCGCACGCCAGCGCTGTCCATGGGTGGCCCCGTTGGCAGCCAAGTCCGCTGCCAAATCGTAGCCGCTGGTGTCACCCATCTCGGCCAACACCTTGGCCACTTCAAGGGCAAGCTCCAGATCTTCCTCGTCGGAGGAAAATGTATCGAGGTCCTTCTTCATCGGCTCCAGGCCGCTCTGTTCGCCCAGGGTGCCGAGCATGTCGGCGGCAGCCCAACGAACTTTCGGGTCGGCGTCCTGGAGGGCTCTTTTCAGCACCGGAATGGCCTCTTCCCCCTTGCGCTCGGCGAGCAAGCCAAACGCGCCATGAAAATGGTAGTCAAACGTATCGTTCATGGACCGATACGCCTTCTGACGCGTGTCCCATGGAAACCTATGCTGGGCGCGCGGCTGGTGGAACTGAAAAGCCCCTTCCGCACCATGGGCCTTGTAGTATTCCGTGATATAAGGCGCCGCGGCCTTGGGCCCCCATCCGGGAAACACACCGTCATTGGTGGGTGAACTCGAAAAGAACACCCGAGGTGCAATCGCCGCTGCCACTTCATGGAAATCGAAGGGGAACTTGCTGTGATCTGACTTGTAGATCGTCTCCAACGGAGGCATATACCTAGGCACCGCCCATGTTTTCAGCCTGCCTTTCTTCGTTTCGTAATACTCGAAAGGTGTCCAGCCGCAACTGGAAACGGCTATCTTCACCCGATCATCAAAGGCGGCCAGGAACATGGCGTTGTGCCCGCCTAACGAATGGCCAATGGTCCCGATCTTGTCAGGGTCGACATCGGGATGCACCTGCAACAAATCGACACAGGTCATATGGTTGAAAACGCCCTTGATCGTCCCGGAATCGTATCGGTCCGCATCGAAGTCGTAGGGTCTTGAATCACCAAAACCGGGATAATCCGGCACGATGACTACATACCCCATCATTGCCAGTTCAATAAGAAAATTGCATAGCGGCCAGCTTTCGAAACAGCCTTTGCCCAGGTCACCTGTCGGATGCATGCCAACAATGCCAGGCCGCTTTTCACTGGGATTCTTGTCTAGTGGTTCGTAAAGAAAGGCATGGACCACCTCATCCTCGGCCGCGTCAAAAGCGATCGTCTTTTTGGTATACCGGCCGCGTACCTGCGTATTGATCACGCGAATATTGAAGTCTTCAAGGCTGCTGCGCTTGGGACGGTCGGGCAGCTTACCCATGCCCTGCATCATACCTTCGATGATTTGTTGGCGCTTGCTTTCGAAGTGTTCCGGTTTCGTGATCGGCTGTATTAGATCGGCTTCGTCGTAATAGACCAATAGCTCTGCGAGCGATGGGGCAGTCTTCTTCTTTTCGCAGTTTTGTGGATTGGCTGGCGTTTCTTTCAGCAGCGTGAAGTTATCGGCCCAAACCTGAATGCCAAATCTATTGACGCCACGTCTCTCAAAAACCCTGAAGGTGATGGCGTATTTCCTGTCTTCCTCGTACTTGTTGCGACCAACTTTCTTGAGCTTCACCTCTTCTAGATAGCGGGCAAGGTCCACGGATACCTTTCTCCATTCTGTATCTCCCTCGGCGACATCCGCTTCCCAGATCACCTCCTGATCCAGGAGTAATTCCATCCAGTGATATCCTGTGGTGCCACCGGTGTAATTGTCTTTCACGCAGAAGGAGATTCCTTTGTCGGCCTTGGTTAGTTCGACGACTTGAACTATGCCCGCGAAATCCTCGTCATTTGTACTTGTTCCGTCGGGTAGGGAAACGGTAAAGCATCTTTTGCCGTCTTGGGACGCACCGTCATCGAACGCCGCCTGCAGGTTCTCGCCCTTTCTTACGATCTGCCAATCGCCCTCTTCTTCGAAACTCGGGTTCTTCAGATCTCCTGCCTGAAGCGAAAACGCCCCAGCAAACAGCATGAGTGATGAAAGCCAAGTACTTCTTCCGAATGTCATAGGATCTACCTCCCGCCAGATTCTGACGCGATTATAACACGCTGCGTCTTCAGGAGTGTTACCGCCAAAGACGGAAATGATCGCAGAACCAACTCGTCGACCATCTTCGGCTACCGACCCTCGAACCCGTCGGGATAGTAGAGGGCGCTCACAGGAATAGGCTCGCGGGTCAGTGAGGGGCTCTCCCAGGAGAGAATCACTTGCCAGTTGTGTGGGCCCTTCGAGTCGGCCGCAGACTTGAAGAACTCGACCTTCAGCGGGTATTTCCTCCCTGCTTCGAGTCGGCCAACGGAGGCCGTCTTCGAGACGACCTTGTCCCCGGGCGGCTGGTCGCGGAAGTCTATCACGAGTCTGCCGTCGAACCAGACCGCGCCTCCCTCGCAAACGTCGTAGCTCAGCTCGTACTCCTCGGACGTTGCCGGCTGCAGGAAACCGGTCCAACGTGCCGAGTAGTCGGTGCCCTTGTCGTTGCCCGCCCAGCCCGTGAGGAATCGCCCAGCCCATCCGGTCCGACGACTGTTTATGTTCCCCCAGGCCAACACCGAAGCCATTCCCTCGAATTCAGTGCCCGAGTAGAACTCGGCCTTTAGCCCCTCGCCCGAGCCGACCTTGTGGCCCACAGCGATCTTCCTCTCGGCCGAGTGTTTCTCGCCCTGCGGGTCGGAGACGGTGAGCCTGACGGTGTAGTCGCCGTCGTTGGCGTAAGTGTGCGAGGCCTTCACACCGTCAGCGGCGTCGCCATCGCCGAAGTCCCAGGTGTAGGTCAGCTCGCCCTTCTCCGGCTCAGTAGAGCGCGAGGCATCGAATTCGGCCGTCATGGATCCCCACGGGCGGACGTGTGCAAAACGCGCGTGGGGCGGCTGGTTTCCCTTCTGTTCAAAAGTGCCGATGTACTCGGTGGACACGACCAGCGCGTCCAGGTAGTTATGCTGGACCCGGTGGGAGCCGCCGTGGAAGTATGGTCCCAGGAACCAGTCCTGAAACTGTATACCGCCGTGATTTTCGTCTACCAGCGGGAGCGCCAACACATTCGAGACGAGCCTGCCGTTCACCCACATACGGAGGATGCCGTTGGGCTTACCCGCGTCGGAAAGCTTCGAGTGGTACTCGACACAGTGCCATTTGCCCAGTTGGACCTTGTCGGGCCGCGCCACATTCCAGCCCAAGTGCCGGCTCGAGCCTGAGTATCGCTGCAAGACTTGGCCGAAGCCCTGGTAGCCCCACTTCTGCCGCGTCGTCGAGATCTTCATGAAGGTATCGGAGCGGTTGTTGAAGTCCATCAGTATTTCAAAGGTGGCGTTCGTTGGTGGGCCCCAGGGGCCGGCGAACATGGCGGAATCATGCGGGCCGTATCCCTTGGGCCACTCCCAACCCGGTGGGAAGTAGCGGTAGTACCGGCAGTAGACCTCGTCGACTTGCCTCGTGAGGGGACATCTCATCCAGCCGCCGGTGGCTCCTATGGGATAGTCGAGGCGGAGCATGCCCTTGCCGCTCGCGGGCTTCACCTCATCGTCGAAAACCACCGAGAGCAGCCTGTGCCCGTCGCCCGTGTGCTCCTTCATGTCTCGCCAGCCGCTATCGCGAAGATCGACCTCTTCGAAATCTTGATCGACTAGCACTTCGCCGCTAGCTGCCGGCACGACAACGAACCACAGAGCCCAAGAAAGTCGCCTCATAAGTCACCTCATGAATGAAAGCCACTGGTTGGACGCCAGCCATTGTATATTGGAAACCACCGGCCTACGAGCATTTCTTCTCCATCCCCGTATGGTCATCACTTTGCACGGTATCGCTGGACGATGTTCCGGCGGTCGCGTGACACCCGACAATCCATCGGCTATGCTGACTCCGTACGGCCCGCCCTGAGAAGGGCGGGCGAATGTGGGCAGATCGTTCGGCGCATCGAGGCTGTCCAGCGAGTCTCGACCATCGCATGATGATTTTGCCCACAAATGATTTTGCTATCTCTTCTTGGAGCAAAATAATTGTCGGGCAAAATCATATGGAGTCCAGCTCTGGTGAAGCGATCACATAGCTACAAACCGTTGGTTGACGCGGCGAAACAGAATCCTCGGAATATCACTCAAAGATCGTATGCAGCGTTTGGAAAGTCATAGGAGGAAAGCGTAGATGTTTGCGAAATACTCGTGCCTTGCAGTGGTTTTCGCCGGCCTATCGGCCTACGCGACGATGGCGGCGGAACGGTCCAATATCGTTTTGATCCTCGCGGACGACATGGGGTACGGAGACCTCGGCTGCTATGGGCACCCGGTGGCCAAGACTCCGAATATTGACCAGCTTGCGAAGCAGGGTGCGCGGTTTACGCAACACTACTCCAACGGCCCGGAATGCAGCCCGACTCGCACCGCCCTCTTAACCGGACGCTACCAGCAGCGGGCCGGCGGACTGGAGTGCGCGATCGGCACGGGGAATGTGGGTCGTTACGATGACGCGATCCGCCTCGCGGCGCGTGGCGAGTTGGGGCTGCCGGCGGAACAGGCGGTGATTCCGACTGCGCTGCAGAAAGCCGGGTATGCCTGCGGCGTCTTTGGCAAGTGGCACCTCGGGTACGAGCCGCAGTTTAACCCGATCGAACACGGTTGGGACGAGTTCTTCGGCTACCTCGGCGGGAACGTCCACTACTTCAACCATCGCGAACTGAGCGACCTGCACGTTCTCTTCCGCGGCCGGAAACCGGTTCGTTGCGAAGGCTACATGACCCACCTGATCACCAACGATTCGGTCGCGTTCATCAAGAAACACAAAGACCGGCCGTTCTTCCTGTATGTATCCCACGAGTGCCCGCATTTTCCGTTTCAGGGGCCTGACGACCGGGACAAGGTGGTCACCGAAGAAAACTGGATGGAGCGAGACGCCGAAACGTATGTTGCCATGCTGGAGGACCTCGATACGGAAGTTGGACGACTGCTCACGACGCTCGACACGCTGGAAATCGCCAACAACACGGTCGTGGTTTTCGTCTCGGACAACGGCGGCCTGTCGGAAGCGGCAAATATGGGCCCGCTCAGCGGCGCGAAGAGCACGACGCTCGAAGGCGGCATTCGAGTCCCACTGATCATCCGCTGGCCGGGCCGCATCCAACCCGGCGTTGTCAGCGAACAAGTTTCCGCCACATTTGACCTCACATCGTCCTTTCTCAAGTTGGCGAAGACCGAGATGCCTGCGAAACGACTGGATGGCTACGACATCATTGGCCACGTAGCCGAAAAGCGCGACGACTTCCCTCGCACCCTCTTCTGGCGCGGCCGGCGAGGCGATCGGACGTGGTGGGCCGTCCGTGACCGGGACCTCAAGTACGTCCGCAAGACCGAAGGCGGTCAGACCGACGAATGGCTGTACGACCTATCCAGCGACTTGGGCGAGAAGAAGAGCCTGTGTCAAACGAACGCCTCCGACACAAGGCGACTGAGAAAGATGTTGAGCGTCTGGGAAGCAGAGGTGAAGCCGACGCGATGATCGCAGCCAGATCATCATACCCCTGCCTGCTCGTCAGGCAGGTGGACCAGTTTGAAAAGCTAGAGAAACCAAGCGAACATCGCACCAAGACCCCTGCCGCCTCGTGCGGCAGGTGAATCAGTTTCGAGTCCAAGCCCGAATCTTGCGCTCCTGCCAGACGAGCTGGCAGGGGGCGGGCGATGACGGTGTTTCGTTATTAGCCATTTGAACTCGCGTTCCCGCCACGCAAGCGGGCTGTTGATTTAATCGTGGGATAGGCTTCCAGCCTGTCAATTGGGCGACCTGAGTGCACTTGGCAATTGAAGTTAGGGGATCCTGACAGGCTGGAAGCCTATCCCACGCTCGTTTCCCGATTAAATCAACAGACCGCAAGATGGCAGGGGCGAGACGAAATATTCGCGCACGGATAAGCTCGTGAGAGATAGAAATAGCATTCGGTCCGATGCCTGACGGAGAAGAAGGTGAAAAATGACGAAGAAGACATGGCGAAGTGCAGCGCGCACCCGTGGCGAGTGCGGCGTGTTCATTCTTGCGGCGTGTTGGCTGTCGAGTGTGTTGGTCTTGCCCGCTGCTGCCGAACAGTCTGGTGCATACCCGTTGTTCAATGACTTCTGCGTCAAGCACTTTGGTGCCGAGGCCGACGAGTTGACCTACGCTGCCTTTGGCAAGGAATTCACGTTCATCGAAGGCGGCGCATGGGCGTACCCATCGGAAACGTCAGCGTGCGTGGCTTTCCAGACTTCGCTGCCTGCCAAGGCGTACGTCGAGTTCGGGACGACAGATGAGTACGGCAAGAAGACGAGCTCAGCCGAGCGGAACTTCTACATTCATGTGCACTACCTTACCGGCCTGAAAGTGGGCAAGGAGTATCACTATCGCCTTGTGGCCGAAGACGAACGTGGCAATGTCATCAAATCGCAGGATGCGACCTTCAAGACGGTCGTACCAGGCGATGTGATCCGCGTGCCTGACGATTTGGACGGGCCACCGTATGTACTCGACAAGTCCGGCGGTCATTATCTGCTCACGAAGGACATTCTGGTCGATGGAATGGCGTTCGATGTTCCTCAGAAGGTAGAAAACGTCACGCTGGATCTTGGTGGGCATACGGTTGTGTACAACGAGAAGGCATGGCCGAAGATCGAAAGCGGTAACTTCTGGGACTGGATACGCGGTGCGAAATACGGATTGCGGGCGATGAAGTCGACGGGCCTGCGAGTCTACAACGGCACGATCAAGCAGGGGGCCGGCAGGAATTCTGCGCAGGCCAACTCGATCGGCTACAACCCGATGTATCTGAACGGCTGCAGTGGGATGGATATTGCCGGCGTGACGTTGGATTACTCGGGCCCGCAGCAGACGGCGATCTACAATCACTGGGGCGGCAGCAACTCGCGATTTCACCACAACGTCTTTGTGGATCGAGGTACGGAGTTGATCAATCGTCACGGCGCCGGGTGCAAGGCACTTCTCTTTGGCGGCGGTGGGTCGGAGAACGTCACGGTCGATCACAACTTGGTGAAGCGGACGCGCCAGAGCGGCCTGGTCGGCAGCCAGGTATTCGACAACGAAATCTACGTCGATAGCTGGGCGACCAATTCCTTCGGTGTGAGTCTGCTCGCGGGCGGAAAGGCCCACGGCAACAAGGTCCTCGGCACGGGCTACCACGTGGTTGCGTTTGGGTGGGGCAGCGGCCAAGAGTTCTACCGCAACTTCATCCATCTCGAAGGCACAGCGGCCGGTGGCAGATTCAAGGAATACGGCGATCAGATCTCGCTCAACGGTTTCCGCCTGACGCAATACGGCGGCAGCAGCAAGGAATACAAGGACAACTTCTACCACGACAACACGATCATCATTCGCGGGCGCGAAGGCTGTCAGGGCCGGGGCGTGCAGTTCTTCTCCGATCCATACGTCGAGAACCTGCGATTTGTCGACAACGTGATCAAGGCGGTCGTCGAGGATTCGCAGACCAAGCAGCTTGCCTGCGTGGTCACGCAAGGTAACGCAAATCGGACCGACAAGCATCTGCCGATTGTCTATCGCGGCAACACATTCATCTCGAACATCTGCAACATGCGTTTTGGCGACTACTACGGCGTTGGTTCGAACCATCACTTCTACGGCTGCAAGTTCGCACGAGTCGGCGACGATCCGCGTTATAAGACGTTCTTGTGGGACACCGGATACCCGTGCAAAAAGCACGTTGTCCGCGACCCCGTGTTCGAGGGCGGTGCGGGACTCGACAGCATCCATCTCGGGGACGGCGATCACGATCTGACGGTCGAGTGGACCGTGAAGGCAGAAGCTCCACCCGAAACAAAGATTACCGTCGCAGACAAGACCGGCACCCAAGTGTTTTCCGGCAATGTCGGCAAGCACGGCACCATCCAGTTCGTTCTCGGCCAATACACTCAGACGCCGGAAGGCAGAGTTCACCTGACGCCTCACACGATCACAGCCGAGCGAGAGGGCATCAAATCCACCGTCGAAATCGTCGCCGACGGACCAGGCAAGACAATCGAGTTGGTGCTGAAGTGAACGGCATCGGGTGCTTGTACCCGTTAGAATGCGTCATCGGCTCATCACCGCGTCATGAGGCCGACGACACGCGGCTGGAGCTGATCCGGCGAGCAAATGATCGCTCGGCCCGATACGCCGTCGCACGCCGTTACGTGGATATCGTCCGGCAGCGGGCCGTCGGCGCACACGTAGACCAATAGCTGCCCGTTGCGGTCTACGTAGGGCAAGACGGATGCATCGGCCTGCGGTTCCAATAGGAAGCGTGCGGGGCTTAACCATCCAGACACATCCTCCCACGGGGCAGGAAGTGTCATGACCACGACTTCCCCCTTCCCGCATCGCGTTGGTTCGACGGGCGCGTGGGGAAGTCCCAACTCGGTCCACAGTGGCGATGTGGGTCGAGGACGGCCGATCGCATCGTACATCCCAACGTCGGCCGAAGTGATCAACGTGCCGCCGCTTTGGACGAAATCCACGATGGCCGCGACGCTCTCGTGCGACAGGCAGGGCGCCCTTTCGATCAGCAAAACACGGCAATCGTCCAAAACTCCCGTCGGCAATGCCTTCTCTTCGGCCAGTCGGGCACACACGCCCATCTTCCGAAGCGGCGTCAGGTGTGACGGGATCAGTGGTACAGCCCTACAGTTGCGCGAGGTCAAACTCACCAGCGAAAGCACTGGGGCGAATGGCTTCATGCCTTGGAGTTCGGAATCTTGCGTGCCGTGCCAGCGGAGCGTTTTGGCCATGCGGTCCAAGGCGTCCTGGTTCTCGTCGGGTTTCTCGAAGAATCCGTAGTAGACCACCCAGGGGCGCGCCCGGCATGCGTGTGTGGTCGACACGTTCATCGAAACACGCTCCGGCGACACAAGACGGCCGAAGTCTTTCCTTTCGAACGTGCCCAGGTAGTTCCACAACGGCCGGTCCTTTGCGAGCGATTTTCCCAGCAGCAGCTTGTCGGTCATCTGGTCCGCGCTCTTGTCCCTGGATTCGGACAGGACAGCGTCCTCGTGGCCGTACTGAAGATCCGTCGCCAGATCGGGCGCAGCGCGAAGGTATTGGGTGTTGGCAAGGACGACAATATCAGGATTCTCTTTGCGCAGTTCTACACGGAATTGCTCGATCGCTTCGGCCCATGCACGGTTGCGCCAATGAAGCCACAAGTTGTACAGCGGCCCGAGATCCGTAGGGATTGTCACAGTGCTGGTCGTTTCTCCCAAAACCGTGTCGCCAAAGCGAAGTTTCAGATATTGGCGAAAACAGCGCTGACAGCAGGCGCAATAGCACGTCAATCCAGAGGACGCCGTAAAGAACTCGTTGTTGTCGAGCATCACCGCGTCGGCCCGATAACGCCGTTGGATTTTGCGAGCGTATTCGATCGCAAAGGGCAGTGCGTCAGTACTCGGACAAAGCCACTCGGCCCCGTACAGCGTTAGCGGCTCGCCTTTGGGGCCGCGTTGAGACCACTCGGGGTGGGTCTTAGTCAGAGTCCCGTCTTGCCAAACGGGCGCGTGCCCGCAGTGCATCACGGCGCTGTAGAGGATGATGCGGAAGCCGGCCGCGCGATACGCGGCGAGTGCCGCGTTGAACTCCGCTTCGGTAACATGAAACGATTCGCCGGTGATCGCGTTATGGGCCTCAGGGGGAAGCACAATGATGGCATCGAAGCCGAATTCGCAAGCAAGCCATGGGGCCCGTTGATCGGCATGCACGATCGCGTCCCATTGGGTCCGGCCCCAAGGCTGGACGATGCGCGCCCTTCGAGTCCAGCTTTCTCCGGCCAGGGCGAGACTGGGCAGTGGCAGCTCAGGCGGCAATGGTTCGGGCGGCTCGATCTCGACCGGCGGCAGCAGCCTACGGACACCTTCGTCTGTTTTCAGCACGGGCTCCATGAAATAGACGGTCACGGGGAAATTCGAAACCGTCTTGCTGTCGCTCGATCGAAACACCAGGTTCGTTTGTCCGCCTTCAGGCAAGGCTTTCCGGAGGTCTAGCCGCACGGAGTGCGGTCGGGTCGTTCCGCCGGCAACGTCCTGCCGGAAGAGAACCGCGTCACCGACACGAACCTCGGCAAAGTGATACCCGGCCGTTGGGCCCGTGAAGGTGTCGGCAAACCGGAAGGACAGCTCCGCCGGACCAGCTTTTGGTACGGTAACCGAAAGGCTTGCGCTCACAAATTCGCCCGGCTGCGACGGCGTATGACGGGGAAAACTCTGGGCGATGGCGACGGTGAAAGCCCCTAGGCCGTCCGGCACCAGTTCCATCTCAGCTTTCCACGACGGGCCACTGCGATGGGTCACAAAGTCGTCGGGCAAAGACGCTGCCCAGACGGGCGATCCTCCGGCAAAGAGCAGGCAGGCAATGAACCATGCCGAGTGGGACCACCCAAAGAAAGACTTCATCTGGTATTCCTTCCATCGTGGCTCAGGGAGCCTGCACCTTGTCCAACGCAATAAGAATCCGGCGTCGCTCAGCGTGGTACACGGCCGGATCGGTACGGTATTCGGTAGCCGAGGGAATGATCCCACGGACGATCTCCTCGGCGAGTTTCGGATCCGCTTCGGCTAACATGGTCAGGAGTGTGTGGTCGATCAGGCCGCTGCGAAAGGCGACAATCCGCATCGAAGGTCGCAACCCGTCCGGGCCACGATAGTAAAACCACGCATCGCCGGGGGGATGACCGGGGTCCTGGGAACCGTTGGGGAACGGGCCCAGCGACGTCTTGTACTCGTCGGCCCCTCGGTACAGGTTGGCGGCCCAATAGAGAAAGCCGTCGGCACGCCATCGGCAACAGATCCACGGCCAAAGACGGCATTCGGACAACGGCCGGTCAAGGTGACGATTGGGATACGGAGGGTAGGGGCTGGTGCAATGATACAGCCAAACGGGCCGTCCCTGGGATCTTCGTCGATCGGCCAACTCGGCATTTCGCACCAAGGTGATCAGATTGAACACGTGAACGTCCACGGTCGCAGAGAACGTCTCCGGACGGCTGTTAATGGCGTCGATCGTACGTACGCCCGGCATGTGAGTTCTTGCCAGTCCCGCGAGTCGCTGATAGAGTTCCGCATCCTTTGGTTCGTCGTATTGGTGTTGGAGGTATCGGCTGGTCCAGTTGTTTTCTTCCAAGTGTTGATAGAGACTGCGATAGAAGACCGGAAGGAACCGGAGCCACGCTTCCCGATCCTTGGAGTCCCGTAGCAGAGGCTCCAGTGTCCCCGTTGCTCGATCCAAGACCCATACCTCGCGCCCCATGTTAACGACGTGGCGTCCGGCAAACGTGTTGAAGCCCAGACGGAGAAAAGTCTTCACCCAACGATCGAATCGCGAGTAGTCGAAGTCGTAGTCGCCTTGTTCATTGCGGGACACGCGGATCAAAGGTTCGCGACCGTCGATCAGTGGGGTCAACACCGTATCGTCGCCAAAGCGTCGCAGTTGCCTACTCGAATTCTCGATCAATTCCCAATGGCGTTCACTCCACCAGGGCGGAGGATCCTCGTTGGTCAGGTTCTCCGGCATCGGCCAGAACCAGTGAACAGAGTGCAGACTGTGAGTGGAAGGCAGCAATGTCCTGTGCACGTCGAACGAGAACGGCACGGAAACGGTATCGTTGTCGGAATGGAGCTCCAATCGAGCCGTGTAACGGCCAGGCGTGGCGTCGGGTGAGACCTCGACATCGACGAGCATTGCGTGAGTGCGTCCGGCGGTCAGCTCGATCGTGTCAGCTTCGATCAACACCTCCATCACATCAAACGGAGCCGGCCGAACCAGGTGCTTCATCCAGCCTGCGGGAACTTCACCGCCAGGCCGATTCTTCAAGCTGCCCTGCGTATTTCCCTCGACGTGCACGGGCTGTAGCCGGTACGTCGTGGCGCGTCCGGCAAGCGGCAATCCGCCTTCGCGTTTGATGGCCCCAAGAACCATCTTGCACGAAACGTCGCGTGGGCTTGTCGCGGCGAACTGGAAGGCAGCACTTCCACCCCGAGGAATGCTGATCGGCACGTCGCGGAAAGCATCCGGTGACGGCCGGTCGGGATACACCCGATCCAGCGAGTCCACGTGTTGTACGGTCACTCGCGCGCTGGCCTGTTGTCCCGCAACCGCCAAACACACGGCCCCAACACGGACGATCACACTAGTAAGCATGTGTAACACTCCCGATGCTCCGGCTTGACTGACGAAACCTCTCTTCAGGCAAGTCCCAAGAAAAGACATACCAGTGGTCGGGGACTGTCCCCTTCACGCGTTCGGGCTGTAGCAGGTCCTGCTGTGGTAGACTATTTCCTGGGACTTGCCTCAGGGCATTTTCTACGAAAAAGACCTTGCCTTCGAGGGGGCCCACGGAAAGCGCCAGAGACAGGCGACGTTTGGCACTGTTCAGTTCTCGTTGGCAAGGGTGAAGACCATTGAATTTGTGCATGCCGGAAATCTGGAGAGCCGACGCAGTAATCGAGTTCCGCGTGACACCGATTCACGTAGATGGACTTGAGGTCGTATTCCGCAAGCTCACCATCGCCTGCCTAACGCTTCCCGCCCAGGTCGATCCAATATAGAAGGCCCAAGAAATAGAGCCCGGTGCAGGCCCACAAGCACGACAGGATCAGTCCAAACTGTTCACGACCCGATCGTCTCATCCGCCGACGGCCTCGTCGGCCAAACCAACCGCCCGCAAGGATCGCCGCCGTCATATAGAGGCCCATCAGCGGCGTGCCCCAGAGCCAGCACACGGAACTCCAGGGCATATCGCCACTGGATCGCGGGAGTTGGTGAAAGACGATGGGCGGCCAAAGTAACCAGGCGGCCACGCCCTGAGAAAACCAAGAGATCTTGCCTGGTCCCCACGGTGTGCGACGGCGAGTCAATCGGGCCGACAGCAACGGAACGCCGACAAACGACAGGCCGCTGAGGATGGCGACAATAACCCTCACCACGACTGGAACCACTTGGATGGGGTCATCGCCTTGTTGTTGATAAGACTCCATCCATATCGGACGAGTAACGGCAAGTGCGATACCCACGCCAGTGATGAGGATGAAGAGATCCCGGACGCTAAACCGCTCGCGCTTCGTGTCCGGACCTGGAGGAGATCGAGGGACCAAGGGCTCGTTCATTGCGACGTCTCCGGGTGCTTTGTCACAGCTTAATTCTAGGGTAGCGGAACTCGCCAAGAGTTTCGTCCGGCATCGCAAACTCCCGAAAGTCTTGGCGACTTCCGCTACTGCCTGAACCCTGACTTTTTTGCTGGACAACGCACTCGCGTACTACTTCCGTCCGTTTTCCTCGACGACCGCTTTCATTCTAGCCGTGTAATCGTTCAAGTTCACCTCTTCGCACAGGTGGCTGGTCACGTAATCTCCAATCGACCTGAAACGGCCGTTCTGGATGTCCTTATACATCCGGAGACCAGCCTTGTTGGCTTCCAAATCGGCGTTCGAGATGATTCCAGACAAGGTGCGTCCGAAGACGCCGTAACCCAAAAGGCTTCCGGAGAACTGTTGCCGAAAGTAACGCTCGTCCGCGGCGTAGGCGTCGCGCGACTCTTTCCCCTCGAGCCATTCGCCGTAGCGTTCAGCCACACGATCACCTTTCTTGTCGATCACCGAGATGCGGTAGTACTCCCAGCCCTGCTGAAACATGTGGCCGAGTTTATCGGTCCCAATGCAGACATTGTTGACTCTCACGCATGGTTCAATGGAGGTGAACAGGCTGTTGTTGGGCAAATGAGAACCTCGGTACTTGAGTCTTTCCGGGTTTGGCCGAACGGCCCCGGGGTGCCGGTTCGCCCGGCGCTCGATCGGCGGTCGCAGGATGGACCGGCCGCCCTCGATGGTGGCGATTTCCTCGACCGACTTTCCTTCGGCGATGTGCCTCTTGATGCGCTGGGTGAGTTCATCCTGGATGTCAGGCCGGGCTCGGCAGAAGCCGCACGCTTGGCAATCCACTTCCAGAGCGAACAGGCGTTGACCGGGTACCAGTAGGCTCGCCAGCAGCAAAGAGACTGGCCAGTGAAGTTTCGCTCTTGGCGGACAAATGCCGTTTACGGTCATGCGGTCAAGGTACCTCAGGTGCGATTGACCCTGTCTCGAGCTACCCGGATTCACAGGGACCACGAGAACCGGAGCCGTCTACCGAAGACTGAGGTTCGTGGAATCGCGAGGACCACGAGGCTGTGCTTCCAGGATCTTTCGAGCTTCGGCAGCGACTTGGGTACTGGGATAATCTTGGATTATCTTCTGCAACTCATCAACCGCCTGCTGCTTCTGCCCCGACTTCCTCAGGTGGCTCTTGGCCACTCGCATATACCAATCGGCCTGGAGTTCATTAAGCAGCCTTTCAACTTCGGCGCGAAGGTTCTCCGCTTCCCACGCATGGTCCGTGTTCGGATAATCGCGGATCAATTCCTCGAGCATGCCGTCGACCTTCTGGTAGACATCACCGCCCACCCCCGGAGTATACAAGAGTCCTCTCGCGGTCGTCAGTGTTTCCGATGCCGTCGGTTCCCGGACTGCCTCGATCTCCTGTGGATCCACAAGGGTTGATGCCGGGGAAGTGCGAGGGTATTGGGAGGGCGAGCTTCCTACCGAGCGGTAGCCGGAATCAGAATCTCCGCTCAGCGGGCGTTTCGCCATCCCGGATTTCGGCAGACCGTGATCTACCTCAGCCTCGGCCGTTGCCTTCTGCTGTCGCCTGAGTGATGCCAGAGCGGCCTGCAGCTTTGCTTCGGCCATGTAAAGATTCTGGCGAGCGTGTGCCTCGTCTTGAATGGACACAACCTGCCCCAACCATTTTTCGTACACGATCATCCATGTTTCCATTGCGGCGTACTTGGCTTCCCTGTAAGTCTTGACCTCAATGAACGCTAGAGTTTCGTCTCTCGCCATGATCCCGATATCGTTATCGTCAACGTACGGAAACTGCGAAAATGACGTGCGCGCGAATTCAAGTTTGGCTTCCCCCAAACCCTGCTGTGCGTCTAACACACGGTCCAGCATCGTCTTGCCAGCCTGATAGAGCTTCTCTGCCGACTCACATTCCCCGTGCGCCGCGATGATGCGATTCAAGTTTGCCTGTACTCGCAGCCATTCGTGCAAATCGGCGCGATCTGCCTGACGGAAGGCTTCGGGGGCCTTTACGTCGCGTTGCAGAAGGAAGAGAAGCCGCTTCTTTGACTCCAATGCCTCCTCGTCTTCCTCGTCGGCCAGTAAAGCAACAACTGTCGCCTGAGCGAACTCGACGGCCGCCTTTCGCGGCCAACGCTTATCACTGTGGATAGCGGCAATGATCGACTCCAGGCTGTCCCGAACGGGCCTCCATTCTTCGGCGAGCGGTAGCGAGCCCTGGAATTCGCTCAAGCTCTTTCGCCCGGCGGCCAGTCTTTCCTTCCTGGTTTGACGTTCACCAACGTCTGGTGGCGTCGGTCGGCCGACACCGGCGTCATCGAGGGGAGGGGGAAGGGGAGGTCGTAGAGGTTCAGGCTCGTACGGCGGGAGAGGGAGCTTTGGGGGGGGCTGAAGGGCGGTGGCACGTTCGGTCGCCTGATGGCTCGGCACGGAGGGCGAAACCACATCTTGCGGCTGAGCGAACAGCAAGACACCAAATCCGAAAGATGCCATAGTGAACATGGCCAGAGCAATCGTTTTGTTAAACATAGATCCGACTCCCCTTTTTTGTAGCTTGCGCTACGGTACGCGCCTTCGCTTTTGTGTCTGTTTACGGATCCGAGTCGAGTAGGTCATGCTCCGCATGACGGAATACGCGTTGTTGCGCCGATTGCGTTCACCAGGCTTCCCGGTTTGGCAGTGCCCGAGCTTGACGGAAACGGACGGGCGATGCGTCAAATGCCAAGTGGCAGGCACATTCCGTCAGGCACAGCCTGACCTACGCCCTACGCCCACTATTTGAGTAGTGGATCGTCATCCGCGTCAGCCTTTCGGCAGAGCTCGGTTGGAACCAGAATCTCGCTCGCTACCACCTCGTCATTTAGATGCTTGATCATGGCCTGGACGGTCGTAATTGCGACCCTCTCTGGCCGCTGAATCGGATCCGCGTAGATGCTTCCACGCTTGATTGCTCGTCGACCTTCCGGCTGACCATCGAAGCCGATGATCGACACGCTTTCCGCTAATCCGGCATCTACCAGCGCGGCACTTGCGCCAAGTGCCGACGGATCGTTGATGGCAAAGATCCCACGCAGATCAGGATGGGCCTGGATTGCGTCCTTCGTGGCCTTCATTCCTTTGTGTCTTGTACCGCCACCGTCCAAGTGGGCGACAACATCGATCTTCCCCACGATGCGACGGGCATTGTGCCTCTCGATTTCTTCGATGAACCCTTCAGTTCTCAATCTGCACGCCAATACAGTCCCGTAGTCGAGAATCGCGACTTTGCCGCCCTCCATGCCAAGTGCCTCAATCAACGCTTGAGCAGCCTGTCTGCCCCCAAGGCGATTATCGGTGGCGACATGGGAGACGATCTTGGCTTCCGGGTCAATGCAACGGATATCCGCGGTAAAGACGGGAATTCCGGCCGTGTTCGCCTCGCGAATTGCAGGACCAATTGCCTTCGAATCGCACGGACATAGGATGATTGCGGAAACGCCTCGTTCGACAAAATCGCCGACTTGCTTGGATTGCCTTGTCGCATCGAATTCGGCACTGACGACTGCGACGTGATAACCGTGCATCTTCGCCTCGGCCACAGCGGCATCGGCAAGAGTCTTGAAGTAAGAATTGTTCACCGAGAGCACCGACATGCCGATCACCTTGTCAGCATTCTCCGCATCCGCTTTTCCATCGCTGCCAACTGTCGCTGCAATCAACAAAGCAAAGAGAATTGGGAAAATGCTGCGCATCGTCTTTGTTCCTTACATCATCACAGTCGAGTAGGTCATGCTCCGCATGACGGAATTCGCGTTGTCGCGCCGATTGCGTTCACCGGGCTTCCCGGTTTGGCAGTGCCCGAGCTTGACGGAAACGGACGGGCGATGCCCCAAATGCCAAGCACATTCCGTCAGGCACAGCCTGGACTGCTAAATCTGGCCCGCTTCTCCTGGAAAACTGGGGTTTGTCAAATA